>Ga0209611_10012728_pt1 | contig 11758 bp, 10 predicted proteins | sample S1TSphgellanicum_3_FD_187693 | JGI IMG/M metagenome (GOLD analysis project Ga0209611, IMG submission 187693) | Host-associated microbial communities from peat moss isolated from Minnesota, USA - S1T2_Fc - Sphagnum magellanicum MG (SPAdes) (version 2) | ecosystem: Host-associated > Plants > Peat...
AGAAGTATGATATGATTACATCGGCGCAACTGAACCTTGAAAACTATATACACTTTAGCTATCGGGCTCCCGCTGTTCCAAATTCATCAAATCCCTAATAGGGATTGAAACAGATATTTTTGAAGGACAAGAGCCTTATGCGAGGTTCCAAATTCATCAAATCCCTAATAGGGATTGAAACATTGTCATTCTTCAGCCTCTTAAGTGCTTGCTTGGTTCCAAATTCATCAAATCCCTAATAGGGATTGAAACTTAAACACAATTAATAAAAGATTAAATCTCCTTAAAGTTCCAAATTCATCAAATCCCTAATAGGGATTGAAACTTTGAATTTCTACAGGCTTTAAGGTGTAATCAGGGGTTCCAAATTCATCAAATCCCTAATAGGGATTGAAACTCGTACCATGACAGCCCAGCTTATAACGCAGTACGTTCCAAATTCATCAAATCCCTAATAGGGATTGAAACTTCAACGGCCAACAAAAGAGCCTCCCTGGCCAGATGTTCCAAATTCATCAAATCCCTAATAGGGATTGAAACAAATGGCGGCAGCGGTATAAGTTTTAAGTAGCTTGTTCCAAATTCATCAAATCCCTAATAGGGATTGAAACAAGAACGGACAAATTCTACCTTGTGCTTCCTGCAGTTCCAAATTCATCAAATCCCTAATAGGGATTGAAACCCTTGAAGCCATATCAAGTCCAAATTTTTGCAGGGGTTCCAAATTCATCAAATCCCTAATAGGGATTGAAACATTCGGCTACAAATAATTATCCGTACACAATGGAGTTCCAAATTCATCAAATCCCTAATAGGGATTGAAACATATCCTTTCCTTGTTCCTTGATGGATGAATTTTGTTCCAAATTCATCAAATCCCTAATAGGGATTGAAACCAGTATTGACACTTTTACCCATTTCCTCTAACTGGTTCCAAATTCATCAAATCCCTAATAGGGATTGAAACACTAGCAATTATGCTGGATGATAAGGTGGCTATGTTCCAAATTCATCAAATCCCTAATAGGGATTGAAACCAGCAACTGGACCATAAAAAGTCCCATCCAAGATCGTTCCAAATTCATCAAATCCCTAATAGGGATTGAAACTTATTTCCGAAAGTGGAGAGGAATGATATTTTGGTTCCAAATTCATCAAATCCCTAATAGGGATTGAAACCTAGAACCAAGCTGTGGAACAGGGATGTTCTTTGTTCCAAATTCATCAAATCCCTAATAGGGATTGAAACTTGCCCAAAGTAGGAGAAGAATTAAAAAAAGAATTGTTCCAAATTCATCAAATCCCTAATAGGGATTGAAACACGTGATTGCTACGGTCATGCCTATAAAAGCAATAGTTCCAAATTCATCAAATCCCTAATAGGGATTGAAACATAAGGGCGCTACAATTTCGGCCGAGAGCTTGCATCGTTCCAAATTCATCAAATCCCTAATAGGGATTGAAACCACGCCTTGTAAGTCGTTACCTGATTCATGAATCTGTTCCAAATTCATCAAATCCCTAATAGGGATTGAAACACGGTATGAGCGACGGTAATTAAGTTAGTATTGTTCCAAATTCATCAAATCCCTAATAGGGATTGAAACCGAATTAGAAAACTACCTCACACAGCAAGCGCAAGGTTCCAAATTCATCAAATCCCTAATAGGGATTGAAACGAGATGAACAATGGTACCTTCATCATAAAGACAAGTTCCAAATTCATCAAATCCCTAATAGGGATTGAAACAAATGCTGAGGATAATTGCTCTTCCACAAGATCTAGTTCCAAATTCATCAAATCCCTAATAGGGATTGAAACGATTGAAAACTGCTGGGCTAGCTCCCTTCGCTGATGTTCCAAATTCATCAAATCCCTAATAGGGATTGAAACAAACTTAGACGAATGGGTACACTTTTTGAGGTTTTGTTCCAAATTCATCAAATCCCTAATAGGGATTGAAACAAAAACTCTTTTTGTTATTATTATTTGATGCATGTTCCAAATTCATCAAATCCCTAATAGGGATTGAAACTATTACACTCACTTGCTGGGAAGATGCAAACCAAGTTCCAAATTCATCAAATCCCTAATAGGGATTGAAACCTCTGCTACCACAGTAAATCGATTTGTTGCTGCGTTCCAAATTCATCAAATCCCTAATAGGGATTGAAACTGGCTAAAGAAAAGTTTACCAAATCGTAATTTACGGTTCCAAATTCATCAAATCCCTAATAGGGATTGAAACCTTCTGACCGTGGCGTAAACTACGATTTAGTGAAGTTCCAAATTCATCAAATCCCTAATAGGGATTGAAACGGTTGGTGGTACTTGTCCCTCAAGAGCGCGAACAGGTTCCAAATTCATCAAATCCCTAATAGGGATTGAAACTGCTTGATAATGCAAACAATTATACTATACTTACAGTTCCAAATTCATCAAATCCCTAATAGGGATTGAAACCTTGCCACCACTAAAGGCGATCGCAAGTTTTTCGTAGTTCCAAATTCATCAAATCCCTAATAGGGATTGAAACATTATTACCAACAACGGGACGGTATTTGTTGCCCGTTCCAAATTCATCAAATCCCTATTAGGGATTGAAACTAGTCCGTCTTAGTCTATATCCAGAAGCACTAAAGTTCCAAATTCATGAAATCCCTATTAACGCGCTTTGCTAGTGATATGGAAGTAGTGGAGAGATGAAATCCTTGTACTATAAGCATCTTGTAGAAAATTAACGAGTAAGAGAAAATATTCCAGATGGGTTAGGATGGTGTGCAGCAGCGATGATCGCTGCGAGAATTTTTCAGGAAGCATCTTAGCTAGTGGTATCCCTTAAAAATAAGAGTATAAAATAGTTCTGCCAGAACCCTTGCTTAATATACCTCAGATTGTGTAATAATGAGCCGAGCGATCGCCTACACTAGTGAGCCATCAATCAATTGTGGAAGATATAGACGCAAACAACGACCTAGTTGCGGCCTTGCAACAACCAGCCGATCTCACCTTTGAACTGCCAGATCCAGAAGATGAACAGATTCCCGACTCTGATTTTCTCCAACAGCTAGAAGTAGCATGGCAGGTGTGCGATCGCTTTGACCTGCAAACTGAAATTTGGCGGGGGAGAATTTTAAGAACAGTTCGGGACAGGGAGAAAAAAGGTGGTGATGGAAGAGGTACAGGCTTCCTACACTGGCTCAAGGAACGGGAAATCAGTAAAAGCCAAGCTTATAGCTGGATTCAACTAGCAAATAGCGCCGATACCCTAATCGAAGACGGCAAACTTGACCCCAAAGCAGTCAAAAACTTTAGTAAACGAGCTTTTGTCGAAACAGCCAAAGCCTCCCCAGAAGTGCAACAGATGGTGAGTGAAGCAGCGCAAAAAGGTGATCGCATCACCAGGAGGGAGGTGCGCCAACTGACAGACGAATGGACAGCTATGTCCTCGGAGTTACTCCCAGAACCTGTCAAGGTAAAAGCCGCAGATAATACCCTGCCACCGCGCTACATTGCTCCCCTAGTTAAGGAAATGGAAAAACTGCCAGAATCCTACCAAAAAAACTTACAAAAGGAACTTGCAGCCAATCCAGATGTGGAGATGTTGAAACAAGCAACCACAGAAGCACGGCAACTGGCAAAATACCTCAAGTCTGCCGCCCAAGTCCAGGCACTAAATGAGGCAGAAGTAGATATTGAAACAGCCTTAGAGGAAGCTCAACGGGTTGGTTGTCTGAGCATCGCTGCTGATTTAGTAAATCAAGCCTCCCAAATAGAACAGACTATTGCAAAGTTGTACATCACTTGGAAACGGATTGGGAATTTAGCAGATAGATTGTACGTGGATACTGGTGCAAGTACACCCAACTTGCGATCGCTCCTCAGTTGTATTGAACCCCTTGGTACTGAAGTAATGGAGTTGCAGCTTAGTGGGGCAACTGAACACACTGTGAGGTTACAAATTCAGGAAGTAAATTAGTTTGGGAATTGGCAGAGATTGATCTGCCCTCCCCCAATCTAAACCCCCCTGCGGCAGCATCTTTTTAACCGTATCCGCCAATAACGCTGATACTTCCATAATGCTTGTTGTCCCACCAGTAGCACACCCAGCCAAAACAGAACTTCAGCAGCTATCATCTGTACCAGCACCAACAAAGTTTTTTGGGGTAAAGAGAGGGGGAGGAATGGGACAACAAAGGGGATAGTCAGCCAAGGTAGAAAAGAGACAATAACTATAACTAAACCCAGTCTTTGCATATTTTTTGCACCTCATAGAACCTGAGTTTAGAGCTTATGGAGGGTTGACTGTTGTTGTTTAACTTACAGCTATGGGACTCCTACTTGGTTTTTACCCAAAAGTCCGTATACCTCCCCTGTTATCAACTGGTCGCAGCCACTATACAACTAATCCTCTTTACTAGTCAGAGCAGATCCCTGGATCAAAAATCTCCCAGAACTGGTATCATAGAATCACTCTAAGAGGATGTTTTAAAAGTCCTTCAGCGTGGATTTTACTACCCCAGCTACTGGGAAGCGGCTAGGAGAGAATAACGGTTTTGGGGTTTGCGATCGCTCTTAGCGGGCTTTTCTCCATGCAGAAACTACGCCCCCTTGAGTTGTACTTGAGGCTCAAGCTGACCCTTTTCAAACACCCTCTAAGTAAAAGACTAGAGAAACAGAACTGATTTTGTCTCTCTAGTCTACAGGACGCATAAATTTTTTAAGAAATTCTGTATAGAAATACGGGTATAATAGATGTAAGAATTCAGGAGTTCTTACTAGCTTAGGTACCTGGCAGGAGTTTAGTTCAGGTTGTTTGTCTCCAACTCCTATAGAGTAAGTCTTATAACTCTATTCCGACTTCATCCAATATGACTATTTTTAACTACCTTGATGGTTCATCCAATAGGAGGAAGGCAGTATGTCGGAAGGGAGAAAGGTAAAAGGTGAAGGATAATTATGGCTTTGGTTTCCCTAACGCAGATCGCTCAAAAAACCCGCCAAGCTGCAAGTAAGCTGGCACTTCTATCTACGGAGTCGAAAGATCAAGCCATTGAGGCAGTTGCTCAGGCTTTAGAATTAGCAAGGGTAGAAATACTACAAGCAAATGTGGCAGATTGTCAAGCTGCTATGGCCGAAGGTATTGCCAAACCTCTATATAAGCGATTGCAATTAGATGAACATAAGTTAAGAGATGCCATCGCTGGGGTACGCGATGTGGGGAGGTTGGTGGACCCCGTGGGTAGGGTACAAATCCACCGGGAATTGGATACGGGCTTAATTCTCAAGCGCATTACTTGTCCCCTGGGTGTTTTGGGGATTATTTTTGAAGCCCGTCCGGAAGCGGCAATTCAAATTGTCTCCCTAGCAATTAAATCGGGTAATGGGGTAATTCTCAAAGGTGGGAAAGAAGCGATTAGTTCTTGTGAAGCCATAGTTAAGGCAATTAAGCAAGGATTATCTCACACTGCTGTTAGTTCTGAGGCAGTACAATTGTTGACCACGAGGGAGGAAATATTAGAACTTCTCCAATTAGATAAGTATGTGGATTTAATTATTCCCAGGGGTTCTAACTCCTTTGTCAAGTTTGTTCAGGAAAATACTCAGATTCCGGTGCTAGGACATGCGGAGGGTATTTGTCATTTATATGTAGATCAAGGGGCTGATATTGGTAAAGCTGTGAAGATTGCTGTAGATGCGAAAGTTCAATATCCCGCAGCTTGCAATGCCATTGAAACTTTATTAGTTCACAGTAAGATTGCGGCTGAGTTTTTGCCTAGAGTTGCCCAGGCATTGGCAGAAAATCAGGTGGAGTTGAGAGGGGACGAAGGGACGGCAAAGATTTTACCTCAGATTGCCAAAGTGACCCATTGGGGGACGGAATACAGTGATTTAATCTTAGCTATTAGGGTTGTAGATGATTTAGAAGCAGCGATCGCTCATATTCATGAATATGGTTCTCGGCATACGGAAGCGATCGTCACAGAGGATATAGCTGCGGCGGAAACCTTCCTGGGACTAGTGAATGCCGCAGGGGTTTACCATAACTGTTCTACCCGCTTTGCCGATGGTTTCCGCTACGGTTTTGGGGCGGAGGTAGGAATTAGTACTCAACAAATCCCACCCCGTGGTCCTGTTGGTTTAGAAGGGTTGGTAACGTATAAATATCAAATGGTAGGTGATGGTCATGTTGTGGCTAGTTATACAGGGAGTGATGCAAAATCTTTTACTCATCGGGATTTAATTTAGCCAGATTGCTCCGCCAAACTTGTGCTATTTTGGGTCTAAGGTAAATATTCCAACTAAGTAGTACAACGCTACAACCAGTGATACTAAACTAATGCTTTCAACAAAGCCTGAAATTTAAGCTGAACCTCGGCAAATTCCTGATCAGGATCAGAACCAGCCACAATTCCCGCACCTGCATACAATCTAGCGCGATCGCCATCGATCAATGCTGAACGAATACCAACGATAAATTCACAGTTACCATCAGCATCAACCCAACCCAGGGGAGCGGCATATAGTCCCCTTTCAAAGCTTTCGTAACGGCGAATTTCCGCACAGGCAGCATCTCTAGGGGCACCGGCCACTGCTGGGGTAGGATGCAATTGGGCGACAATCTTTAAGGGGTGGACATTCCTGGGGACTGTAGCATTGATTGGTGTCCATAGATGCTGGATATTGGAGAGTTGTCGCAGCCGTGGTGGTAGTACTTGAGGTGATAAATTTAGCTGGGATAGGCGTTGAGTGATAAAATCTATAACCAATCTGTGTTCGTGTCTTTCCTTGACGCTATTAACCAGGTTATTAGCATTGGCTGCATCTTCAGTGGGGGTCTGACCGCGTGGTGCAGAACCTGCTAAAGCATCGGTGATTAATAGTTGGCTGTAAATACTGATTAAGCGTTCCGGACTAGCACAGATAAAATTCTGTCCCCGTCCATTACTGGTAGAACAAACATAACAATTAGGATGTAGTTGCCGAAGATTATTTAAGGATTTGACGAGGCTAAACTTGGTTTTTGCACTGACATCTAGAGCATCTGCTAAAACAATTTTACTTAAATGGTGAGATTGAATTTTCTCTAAAATTGATGAGACTGAGTGTTTAAATTTATCATCATTATTGGGAGATTTATGAGTAAATTTCCCTGGAAGAGTATCATTAACTGATGAATAATATTTTAAAGATTGAATCACTTCAATTTTGTGTTCGAGATTCTCTAAAATTTTGTGAATATCAACTCCGCAATTAATAGCTGTATTCATGACTAGGGTACAACGGTTATTCTGTACCGCTACTTGCCAACGGGGTAGGAATACCGTAGCTGCGGGGAAGGGGTAATCTAGTTGAATATTCTTATCAAAAAAGCTAAATGTGCAAAAAAAATATGGGTTGCTCTGGTTATGAAAACAGATATTACTCAGACAAGTTTCGATGAATTCTTCAGCTTTAAGAAATCGATCTTTTCCCGAAACCTCTAACTTAGCCACAGCATCAAAGGCAGCGATGGCTTGATTTTGACTCCGATGCTCCCAGTAAAAATTTAGCTCATTTGGTTGAGCGATTTTATCTAGGACTACTAGGGGATCAACCAGATCAATCTCTAGTGAAATACTGGCAATTTGTGTACTATTTCTTTTACAGTTTATTTGGTAGCAGTCTAAGAGAAATTGTTGTAAATCTTTACATATTTGAATTCTCTTGAGGTGACTAGATGCTAAAATCATGGACTTTTCGCTTAAACAATTAAAAATAATAGTAACATTTAGGGAAGCACACACTTTCGTCACAATTCAGGAGTCACAGGTGGCTGGGTTTTTGAGGTATAAAATTACACAAAAAAGATTATACTCCTGAGAACAAATCAAAGGGTACTAGATGGATACAAAAATCATTAATCAAAATCATACAAAGTTGTGGCTAGCAGCAATCAAACCACCAATGTACAGTGTGGCGATTATGCCGATATGGGTAGGAACAGCAGTAGCATTTGCGGAAACTAAAGTTTTTAATCAAGCAATATTTGCGCTGTTTGTAACAGCGGCAATATTGATTTTAGCGTGGGAAAATATCAGTAATGATGTCTTTGATTCGGAAACCGGAATAGACCAAAACAAACACCATTCTTTAGTTAACTTAACTGGAAATAAGCCATTAGTATTTTGGCTAGGGAATTTATGCTTAGGTTTAGGGTTGCTAGGAATAATAGCGATCGCCTTTTGGCAACAAGACCTAACCATCATGGGCATCATTCTCTTGTGTTGCGGTTTAGGCTATGCGTACCAAGGTCCTCCCTTTCGCCTAGGATACCAGGGTTTAGGGGAGATTCTCTGTTTCTTTGCCTTTGGTCCCCTGGGAATGACAGCAGCATATTACAGTCAAACCCAAACTTGGTCTATCACCAACCTAGCTGCTTCCGTAATTCTTGGCATTGCCACCAGTTTAATTTTATTTTGCTCCCACTTCCACCAAGTTGAGGATGATATAGCCGCAGGAAAAAGATCACCTATTGTCCGATTGGGGACCCAGATGGGGGCGAAGGTATTAATTTGGTTTACTGGGAGTATTTACCCCTTAGTACTGCTGTTCATTGTCCTGGGGACTTTCCCAGTGTGGACCTTGTTGAGTTGGCTGAGTCTACCCTTTGCCATTAAATTATGTCGTCATGTCCAGGAAAATCATCAGCAGCCGGAAAAAATCAGTAATTGTAAATTTATTGCCGTTGCTGTGCATTTTTGGTCTTGCCTCTTTTTAGGTGTGGGATTCATCCTGGGCTGATGGGTTATAAATTTTCCTTTCGTCCCCATAGCCAGAGATTTACTCGCCCTGTAATTACTAATCATGGTGTATGGGAAATCCGCGACTGCATTATTGTGCATCTGATGGATGAGCAAGGGACATCGGGTTGGGGAGAGATTGCCCCCATCAGTTGGTTTGGTTCAGAAACCTTGGCAGCAGCTTTAGATTTCTGCCATCAACTGCCAACGGAAATCACAGAGGAGACCATTTTCTCCATTCCCGATAGCTTACCTGCCTGTCAATTTGGGTTTGAGTCAGCAAGGGAGGGTTTAGGAGGCAACCCATATCAATGCACCCACCTTCCCTATAGTGCCTTACTCCCCGCAGGTGCTGCAGCCCTCAATCAATGGCAACCCCTATGGGAACAGGGGTATAGAACATTTAAATGGAAAATTGGTGTCCAGGCAATTGCCCAGGAATTGGAAATTTTCCATCACCTAATTCACCAGTTGCCAGATGCAACCCAATTACGCTTAGACGCTAATGGTGGACTCAGTTATGAAGACGCTAGGTTATGGCTAGAAAGATGTGAGAACTGCCCCAGGAATATCGAGTTTATGGAACAACCCCTTGGGGTGGAGGAATTTAGCCAAATGTTGGCTTTGAGTCAATCTTACAATGTGGCCATCGCTTTAGATGAATCCGTCAGCACCCTCAAACAACTTGAATCTTGCCACCGACAGGGTTGGCAAGGGATTTTTGTCATTAAACCGGGGATTATTGGTTCCCCGTCCCGCTTACGAGAATTTTGCCATGCATATCAGCTGGATCTAGTATTTTCCTCTGTATTTGAAACCTCCGTTGGTAGACAAGCAGCACTTCAGCTAGCAGCGGAATTGTCTCCACCTCATCGAGCGGTGGGCTTTGGCATCAACTACTTTTGGATGTAACTAGTTGTGTAGACTCTTAACAGGAAGAAAGACGGTGGAGATACGCTTCTAACGCCTTTGTTCCTGTTAAGGTCCCACACAGAATCAAACTTGATTTTGATATGACTCCTCTATGCAGCAAGCTTTAGACTATTTACAACAACTCAAAAATTACCACTGGCTGGTAGGCGATCGCACTGCAGAATTCCAGCAAATAGCCACAGAATCATATATGCAGATCAACCAAGAAATCCCACCTAAGATTATCTTGGCTGAACCAGATCCGGTATGTTTTCTCGCCAAATTTCTAGCTGCCTGTGCCGCTAAATGTCCTGTGTTCCTCTGTAACCATGATTGGGGAGAACAGGAATGGCAACAAGTCTGGGATTTGGTGCAGCCAGATCTAGTATGGGGACTTTCCCCTCTCCCCCAAACCCAAAAATCTCCCTCTCCAATTCCAAACTGGATTATGATTCCCACTGGTGGTTCCTCAGGCCAGATTAAATTCACCATCCATACCTGGGAAACCCTGACAGCATCAGTACAGGGATTTAGAGAATATTTTCAGTTACAACAGATTAATTGCTTTTGTGTGTTGCCAGTGTACCACGTCAGTGGTTTGATGCAATTTATGCGCTGTCTGACCACTGGTGGTCAACTGGTGATTTCGCAATTCAAAGCTGTGGTTGCTGGTCAAATACCCAGTCTTAACTATTCAGAGTTTTTCCTATCCTTAGTCCCAACCCAGTTACAAAGTCTACTGCAAAATCCTGAGTTAACACGGTGGTTATGCCAATTTCCCACAGTCCTATTAGGAGGTGCCCCAGCGGGGAGAGAACTATTAGCAGCAGGGAGGCATCATGGTATTAGATTAGCCCCAACCTATGGGATGACTGAAACAGCCTCGCAAATAGCCACCCTCAAACCTGATGATTTTCTCCAAGGGAACAATAGTAGTGGAAAAATTCTCCCCCATGCCCAGGTCAGAATTGGCAAGTCTCAGGAAATTCTCATTTATGCCCAATCATTAGCTCTAGGTTACTATCCCCAAACTTGGGAAAATCTGGATTATTTCTCGGTTGATGATATAGGGTTTCTGGACGTTCAAGGTTATTTAACCATTGTGGGTCGTAGTAGCGATAAAATTATTTCCGGTGGGGAGAATATCTACCCTGGGGAAATTGAATCGGCAATTAGGGCTACTAACATGGTGGCTGATGTTTGTGTGATTGGTATACCAGATCAATACTGGGGACAGGCATTGACAGCTATTTATGTTCCCCTATCCAATTCATCCACATCGGAAATTCAAACTTTGCTCAAGGAGAAAATCAGTAAATTTAAAATTCCTAAATACTGGATTACTCTCCCAACACTACCTCGTAATGCTCAAGGTAAGGTTAACCGACAACAATTACAGGAATTGGCAAGGGAGTTGCTGGTAAAATAGTACAAATTAAGCAGGTTATTTAAGACAAAAAATAATATTTGTGAGAAGATGCGCCAAGGAACTGCAAAATCAGTCTTTGTCTGTCCGTAAGTTGAATCAAAGATTTAATCCCATCGACAAGTACGAGATGGACCGACTGAAAACATTGAAAAATCCATCTTAAAGTAGGTCGAGCAGTGGGCTTACCCTTTTCAGTTCTAATGCTTATCTGAGTTGACGTTGTCCGAAGCTATAAACCATGAGAGCCAATGTCATTTTTAGGTCACCAAATCGAACAGCCCCAAGGCGGTAATGGATGACTAAAAAAGATTCACTGCGACTAAAGTCGCCGCATCGTTTCCCTCTCAGTTCTTTAGAACTGAGTTTCCCACTTACCGAGTTTTCTTATGAAATGGTGTTACACCTTAATCAAGTAGATTATGATTTGCCTCTCCCACAAGGAGAGAGGTAACAATGACAGAATTTGTAAAAAATGAACTACCCATCCCTACTTTGTTGAGGGATGGGTTTCTACAACCACCCCAGTAGAGTTGGATTTCTGACGCTTCATTTGACCTAGTTGCTTCTTGCTTATTTGCCTGAAGTAGAGCTAGAATCATCAGCATCTACGAGGCTAGTTCCTAACCCCGGTAG
>Ga0209611_10012729_pt1 | contig 11756 bp, 8 predicted proteins | sample S1TSphgellanicum_3_FD_187693 | JGI IMG/M metagenome (GOLD analysis project Ga0209611, IMG submission 187693) | Host-associated microbial communities from peat moss isolated from Minnesota, USA - S1T2_Fc - Sphagnum magellanicum MG (SPAdes) (version 2) | ecosystem: Host-associated > Plants > Peat...
GCTAGTGGCACCTATGTTGGTATCTTCACCTTTTTGAGTGAGGCCTCTTAGTGGCCATATTAAGCCCAAAATAAATAAATAAATAAATAAATAAATAAATAAATAAAAATTTAAAATGTTAGATTTGAACCATGATTTAGTCTATGCATGGGATATTTGTAATATTTAGAAATAATTTAAATGAATTTTGGGATTTTTACCACGGTGCCAACTTGGGTGCGGGTTCACCCAAGGCACATAGTCATTACATACACTGGGGCTAGTGGGTTGTTTGTTGGTAGGTAATAAAAACAGAAACTGGAAACCATTTTGGGTAACTAGGGAACTGGAACCTGATGGAAAAGTGTTTCTTGTCCACTCATCATCCATCCCTACATTCATCCATCGATTGATCGATCCATCCATCCATCAATATGTGTGCTGGTGGCTGTTGGTTCACTCTGGCAATTCACATGCCAAATATAAACATATGCAAGGAACATGTAGCTTCCAAATTGCCACTTTAAAAGCACCCAATGTTTTTTATCTAGAGTGGAGGAACCTACATAAATTAGGGTTGAGTCATACTCTCCATTTCAAGCAGATGGAACAAGGGGTTGTGTCTTGCAGTGTGGCATTGCCATTTACATGAAAAAAATATTTTCTTAAGGCAAAAGAAGAATATGGAAACTCAAATTATATCACCGTACAAAAATATACCTAACTTTCAAAAAATTCCTCTAAAAGAAACCAAAATCCTACAACATATTACAATGTAACTAATCTCAAGTTTCAACACAAGCTAAAATATTATATTTCAAAAATCCTCATATAAAAATAGAACTATTCCATAGGGGCCAAAATCCTTTAAGCTACTATTCTCTATAATGAATCTAGACACAACATTCTTGCCTTGGTAGGCAAGGCCAACAAATTCAAACCCTAGATTCTCTCCCATTGGAGTAGTAACGGGGTTACAATAGTCAAAGTAAATTGGGTCATGTGCTACACACAAATCCTACAAGGCCAAGCAATTAGACACTTCTTTGCCAAATATATTTCAGCCTCCAAGTTAGGCTTTTTCATACACGGGACATATGAAAACGTGTTAACTATGGTTCTACATGCTACACACAAAGTCAAAATTCCCACCTATTAACTATGGTACACACTACACGGCAAAATTCCCATTGAAGAGGGAAATAGTCTTAGGTAAGCCAGTTTTTAGGAGCAAGTTTTTATAGATCTTCTTCTCAATGTTTTTGTTAAATTAGCTTCTACGCTTAAATCAACAATCTATTTCAAGGAAGGAATGAATCTATGGAACTTGTGAACTTTAATAAAAAAGGACTAAGACTCAACCTTCTTTCATGCCATCGTCGAGAAATAGTTGGGTCTCTAGTAGCCCTCGCTCAAGGATATGAAGAAGGTACCTGGTACCAGTGCAGGTGCTTGCTCGTAAACCCTAAACCTTAAACCCCTAAACCCACCCTCCCTTGTTTTGAGGAATGTTCACAAGGTGTTTTACCATGAAAGTTTTTTTGTCGGAATTTCATGGATTGTTTCATAATTTCACTCCTATTGCTGGTTTGAACTTGCCATAAGGGCAGAGTCATTCCATGATGAGTTAGTTGCTTTGTTTCTTTCCTACACCAAATAAGGAGAGAAACCAGACTTCATATGCATTTAAAAGTTCATCCCATGCTACAATTTTTTGAGATGACAAACTTCTACATTTTTTGAGTGGACTTTGTCATCACCTTTTGGCAACCCAACTCCCAAGTTGTGCTCCGCTTTGCAACATATGATCTGATCATACCCAAAATTAATATATTCTATCACAAGTGCAACTAATTGTACTGTTCGCCATTCATGAATGTTATCCGGCCTACCAACCTCATTCCTTTCCCCTACCAACCCACATGGATACAAGAACACACATTAATTTTATCATTAATTTTATCTCTTTCTCACATTCCTTTTGAAAACTTTCCTTCCTTACATTACATTATTTTCCATCGTAAAAGTGTCCAAAATATAATTTATCAAATCATTAATTAATAATTATTTTTTTACCTTGTCATGGTCAAATTCAAAGTTCTTTTTTCTAATTACCTCTTTTTCTTAAAAAAAAATATAAATCTTAGATGTATAAAATGAAAGTAAAAAGCTAATACAAGTGAAATATAAAAAAAATTATTTAAAAAATGAATTATATGTAACTATAATTTTTTTGAATTGACATTAATTAAACTTGGATTGGATTAATCTAAACTTTGAAGGTTCTAGTATCAATGTTGGTTGATATATACAGGCTTGCACTTGGTATTAATTGTTAACATCAGTAACAAGCACCATACTAGTCTATTATGAGTTGAAGCAACACCAACCTTATACTAGTAATAGCTTGCTAGGGATTTGAGGTGATACTAACCTTGTACCTCTTTATATCAATCTCAATACCATGTATATATCGATATTGGTCAATTTTGTTTTTAAAAAGAACCTTTGGTCTTGGTTGTGACATTAAATTTTTTGGGTTAAATTATCTAGGCATGGATTTAAAAAGTTCAACTTGTTTATTATTTTCTTTTAAAATTTTATGTTCAATTTCAAATCTAACAAAATCTTAATTCATGATTTGGATCTTGTGCTAGTTCCACCAAAGAGATTTTGGTTGAGGTCAAGGTTATAAAAACTTGAACCCCAAGTTTGACACTCCAAACTAGGGAGAGTGCCAACTTTGATATTTATATACATGGCCCATACCAGCAAATTTTTTGTCTTGGGACCAATATTAGGTTGAACTAGTATTATAGTTTTTCAAAGGAACCCCATATGAGCACAAGCCTAGTATGGGAAAAGAAAAAAACCCATATTAGGATAAGAGAAATTTTCCCCAAATTTATGAGGTAGATGGGTTGGCAATCATCCACAAGAGGACTTAGCCAAATTTTGGTAGAAGTCAAAGACGGAGATAAAAAAGTTTATGAATTGATACTAGGTGTATTTTGAGAACATGTTAAACCTATTGTTTGAATATCTTGATTTCAAAAAAACTTCCCTACAATGCGGTGACTTTGTATTGATGTTTTTTCCATGGCAAGTTTTTCTCACATGGTGAGAGAAACATTGCTTGGGGAATGGGCTTCACGATTTTGAGTTATATGAAGGTAGTTGTAAGATATGATGGATAGCTTTTGGTTTTTGTTAAGCGTCATGCATTATTATGTCATTAACATGTTATAAAATCATCATTACATCAAATTTTTTATTGAATTAAAATTCTCAACTTAAATAAAAATGAAATGAAATGAAATAATAAATATATTAAAAAATATAATAGTGAACTTTTGAAATTGAAAAATATGATATTAATTTTGTGTATGATTTTACATAAATTATTATTTTTTATGAATTTCTTTTGAGATATTTTATAGAGTCCAATATATGACATATTATAAGAGAAATATTGTAAATAAAAAATTAAAAAAAATTAAGCTTAAATATTTAAGGACTTTTGAATGTTTTAATATGAACCTTATTTTTTAAAATCATATCATAATCATTTATTGATAAATTTTAATGTTCTTTTTGCTTTAACTTGTATGTTAAAGAGTCATATAGTTGGATTTTTATTCACATAATTTTTATTAGTTCATTAACCACTTTTATCTCCTATTTAAGCAATGACATCACAATAAAATATAATTTGAACATTATTGAATGAACTTTTTATGAACTTTTCATTTGTCAAAATTGGTCCACGTTATCTTGCAACCACTAAGGATCTTAAAAAACTCGTCGTAATGCAATAATATGAATAGATGAAGTAGCCATCTTGTCGACCAACAATTTTGATCATGCATTGCACACATTGGGCAACTCTTTTTATTGGATGCCAAAAATATGATTTACAATGGGTCTCCATTGCCAATCCACTCTTCCAAGTGTGCCTCTCATCATTAACATTTACAAAATTTTAGAAACAAGCTTCACTATCAATATCAATTTAGGACATTCAAGGTTTAATATTATAATAGATGAGATTTTGTTTTTTTTTTTTTTCTGGTTTTTTGATAGATTTTGTTTTCAATGCTTGAATTGGGCAAGTTGCAATGGTGATAAGTGTAATGGAGGAGCTACAATGGCAAGAGGTGCAATAGAGAAATGTCATAAGAACAAAATTCTCTTAATTTTTAAGACAAGCCTTCAAAGCTCACAAACATTTATTGCATTTATCTTCCCATTCCTATCTCAATTGCATAGTTTTATGATGTTGCATTCAAAATAAATTTTTTGCTATCCAAAGTCACAAATATAACATGCAAATTGTGGCTATCTTTGATGTTATATGTTTTAGATTATATTTCAAAATCCTGTATTGTAAAATGAACAATCTAAGCTTCAAGATCTTTGAACATCAAAACGTTCACATAGAGACCTACCTAGTTGCATAAAGAAAAATTTAAAAAGAAATCAAGTACTATTCTTTGTTAAACCTTAAATGCTTGACAAACCAAAAATGGCTCTTTTCAAGGATTCAAATCAATGTACCTAACAAAAAATTGATTTTTTTATTCAAAATATTTTTTTGATGCCATGTGCAGTGCTGTCATGACATGTCGACTGGGTAAACGCACATCAATTTATGAGAGTGGTTCAATGTAAATAAGGCATGCAACAATCTTTCAATGGGGGACATGCGATGGGGCTCTGTTTTGCTTGAAAGAAACAAGAACCCGATTGAGTGAAAGACAGTAGTTGCAGCAAGTTTGCAATTACATTTTGGGGAGGGAAAGTGGGCAGCACTTATTATGCCTAATCCACTTATGGTTTGCTGATTTCTGTTTAACTCTTAAAAGTCTAGGCAAGGTGGTGCCCCTCCATCCCCACTTACTCATACAAGGAACCTATAGCTTCAAAATTTGAGATGCGTGGCTAGTAGCTAACATTGAGTATTGACCTACCCATGTGATGAGAGTTTCATGTCTCTAAAGTTCCATTATACTCTTATTTGTGGGCTTTGCAATGTGAGACAAAGTGCTGTGTAACAATGATGTGAAGAGTTTTGCTCAGGTAAGTTTTGCTCTACTCAATCTGTTCAACATGGCATATTCTTATTGTGCTAATTTAGAGCATGTAGTGCCTAGGTTTTGGGATAGAAGCGAGGTTTGTTTGGGTAACATCAATCCCGGCATCATCTTCTAGCAGTTATGAGTTGTTTATTGTACCGACCATTGACAGAAGGTCTGTCAATGGATGCTTTGCAACAATTAGCTTGTTGCATTAAACAACTAGGCATTATTAAAGGTTGCACTAACGTTGCATGAGGGGTTGATGTTTGTGATCTTCAGCTATGGCTAAAATTGCTGAAGCCCCTTTCAGGGAATGTCATCACCCTAAGTTGCTTGTGGAACTAAGTATTCGCTAAGGGATGACCAACACCAAACTGGCTTGCTGCTCTTACCATTGATCCGAAGAGAGGGTATATGCTTTGAATCAATGGTAAGAGCAGCAAGCCAACCATTGAGGAGTGCGTGTGATACTAGAGTTGACCTCTTGCTTGCTATGAGGAGGTTAACATATAGGATTGTTTCAGGGAATAGAAATTGAGCATTTGCTGCTATATAGAGACTTGAAACCAACCTGAAGAGAGTTGCAGATGAGAGGTAGGTGTACATACAAAGATGGGTAACTTACATTGTCCATCAAGATTTGGGAAAATCCCAAATCTCCCAATACTAGAAAGAGGAGGTTTGTTGGCAATAATCATACAACGAAGGACTGGTGTGAGAGTTGGAATCCTCTTCCCCTGCAAAAGCATTGGGTTCAAACCGATGAGCTGATACTTCACTGTAAGCAAGTCGAGCTGTTCCACTGATGCTTTCTTCTTGTTCTTGTTCTTGTGCAATAAGAGGAGTGTCCATGTTACGCTCAGGGCCATGAATTGCCCAAAGAATGGCAGTGCATGCAGTCAAGGAGATTCCAAGCCCAACCAGTGTGAGTTTCAGTCTGGTCAGAGTAGGTTTCACCTGCAGCAGTAGTATCAGAAGCAAAAATTGTTATGTTTCAAAACCCCACTCTTGCAAGCCAACATTCAAAGAAAGTGGGATGACTCTTGCAAGGGTATAAACAGTAGTAGCAACCTCAGGTTTTTTGAACCCACCTTAAATGAGCCAAGTAACCGATCTCGAGCCAATACCTCAGGAGATTTCACCCAAACCTGAATTCACCATAGATTCATCAAAGCCACAGTTCAAACATCTGTACTCAAGTTTGTGTTGTCACTTTCTTCCATCATAGCCTTGAGCTTTAACTAACAACCGAAAGAAAAGCCCATTTTTGTGTGCAACAATATCTATTTTAGGAATAAACTTCTGTCGAAGAGAACTGACCTGACCATCATACCATCCTGTCTCCTCATCTGCAGTGGACAAGAGAATCCCAAACCTCTCAGATTTTGCCATTAGAGGTATTTTCAAAACCAAAACAGATCTTTGAAATTAGTGTACCAAGGACTTTTTGCTGAGTAAAGCATGACCAAGTTTAAAGCTGCATGTTCTTATATCTGAACTCAGCTCAAAAGAACCAGAAATGCATTCAGTACAGTATGTGCTCAGTATCTGACCCTGCAAAAATATTTCTCGCATCCAAGTTTAGTAATTTACTTTTTCCAACCCCGGCCATAAAACTAAAACTGGGACTGCAAATAGGTGGGAAAATAAGAATAGCATCCCACCTGGGCCAATCAAACTATCTAGCCAATCAACAACAGGTGTTAGGCTTTGCTGTGACATTTACCAGCCCCAGCAAATTGTGCAAAAATGCTGGGCCAAAACCATTTTGTTGAGCCAAACTGGCCTGTTTTGACTTTTTTGCATCAAATTTTAATTTGCAGGTCACATACTGAGCACCACTGGAGTTGCTCTAATGCACCTCATCTGATTCAGTAACTGAAGGACTGTTGAAAAGAAGCTTAATCAAGCAGGACTGACACTTGCTGCAACTACCCAATTAAGAATCCAAGAGGAGGAGGTGCTTGAGTGAATGACCTTCCAGAACAATGAAACCACAATGCAGAATGTCTTGATCTGGTTTTTAGATCAGAGAACTCACATTCTACTGTAGCACTGAAGAGACGGTTCCCAATGTATGCCCAACCCAGGTAAAGGCGCAATGATATCATTGTTGATGCCAGAACACCACCTGACAGTGCTCCTACACAACATTTGACAAGCTCTTGCTGTGGATTAATACTCAATGCCACAACTGGCCAAGCAACCAAGAGGGAAACTGCAATCCCCACAGCTGTAAGTTTTCCAATATAAGCCCACACATCATCATCTGTTGCCCAGGAAAACAGTCCCATCTCAACCAAGCTTTGGTACTCATTGACTGGTTGCTGCTCCCAGGGCACTGGACAATCAGAGAGCATGCCTCCTCCACCTCCTGCAAACAGTGGATCATGCCTGGAAAACAATTTTTTAGGGTGTCTATAGAAAATCAAACAAATAGGTACACAGCATGAGGCAGAGAGACATAAGGACTAGTTTAGGATGTTACTATACTACACAGGTTTAGGTCTTTTGTCTCACTGCCAAACTCAGAATAAGCTGCATGAAATTCTTGAATTCCTGGCTGTAAATCTGTACCAGTATGGAAAGAGGATGATGAAAAACATGACTGGAAAATCACAAAGAAGCAGGAGACCAACAAAAGAGAGAGAATATGTGGAACTTCTTAGTATGAAATTTTGGGATCCGTAATCTTCTTGGCTGTAATGGTACTTTGCAAACCCTAGCAAACAAAGAATAGGTAAGAGGAGATTTTGGGTGTACACCTTGAAGAGCGCTTATCTCCAGAGCCTTTTCTGGCTTGAGCTTGTACAAAACAAACTCTCCTCCGGATCCGATTTTTCTGCCAAACAGTTGTTGTGCTACTTGTTAACCATGGTGTCTCACACACACGGAAGCTGGAGATCAGCTTGGGTAAGCAGGCTCGAAACTCGATAGATGAAGAAGCAGTAGCAGCAGCTGGCACAATATGACAAGCACAAGATTCCACTACAAGACCTACTGGAAGGACTGAATTTCGCCTTACTAACTGTGCAATCGATCGTTCCATGGCCACAAACAATTGACTATCATACCACCCAAACCACAATTGTGATCTCCAATTGAGGAAGAAGAAGAAGAAGAAGAAGAAGTTGGTGCTAGTGTTTGTCCCAGATTCAAACACCCAATTCAATTCTCTCCCACAAATTGAGCATCAGATTGACCACAAGATGATGATGATGATGATGATGATGAAAATGTGCCACTTCTGTTCCAGAATTCCAATATCCAATTCAATTCTGTCCCACAAATTGAGCATCTGATTGACCACAAGATGATGATGATGATGATGATGAAAATGTGTCATTTCTTTTTGCTTCCCAACGTTTTTCCAGAATTCGAACACCCAATTCAATTCTCTGCCACAAATTTGAGCAAGGGATTCAGCACATTTGAATTATGACGAAAAAATGTACCAATCACTTTTCTTCTAACTCTTTTTCCAGATCAAAAATGGAACTGCCACTTTTCCAGATTCGAGCACCCAATTCAATTCTCTGCCTTCAAATTGAGCACTGGATGATGTAGAAAATGCGTAACTTTCTATTACATATATTGAAATCCAGAACCTTCAAAGCTCAAACTCCTCTTGTAAATGTGATCCCCATTAGTGGAAATAATAACCATTTGAATAACCCCAAATGATAGAAAGATTTGTACTCACTTGACATTTTGCAAAGAGACATCATAGTGTGTTAGTTTGCTTAGAAAAAAATGTGATTATGAGGCCCAATTAGGAGGTGTGGGTGGATTATGGAAACTTGAAAGATTGATCTAATTAGTTAAAAGTGGGTCTAAGCACAATGTCTCATTATAAGATTAGATGAAAGCCTACAAATTTTAGGTCCATCTAATCTTTTATTTTTATTTTATTTTATTTTATTTTTATTTTGTCTTGTTTTATTTTGTTTTATTTTGCTTTTAGTTTAAGGTTGTCATTTAGGATGTTACTTTTGCGTAGGACACTATCACAACTGCTGAAAATTGTGAGGTTCAAATGATCTTTGGGGTGTTCTAGGGTTATATAAGTCTAATGAAGTAATTATTTTTTTAAGAATATTGATTTACCAAGTTTGGATTATCCAACTATAACTCTAAATTTCTTCATTGTCAATTTTCAATGTGGCTCCAACTATTTGTAATGCGATGACGATGGTCTAATTTCATACTGGATTATTTCTCAAAAATATTTAAGGTGTGAAGATATCGTTTGGCATCCTCATTCCTGACCCTATATCTATTTTCAAAAAGAAAACTGCCATGCTTCATCACCTTTCAATGCTTTTGTTCATTTTTGATAAATTTTAAATTAAAAAAGTAGATTAATTTGTAATGTGTTTTGTTGTAGACAGCCATGGATGCAAACACCTCGATATGATAGTGCATAAGAACTCTATTATTATTGACATGGCCTAATGAATTAGTAGGCTTTGAATAATTTTGAGATATTTGGTTTTGAACTATTACCTTCTTAAGGGGATGAGAGACTCATTTTTGTGAAGGCAAGTCTATTGCATCTCTCTTATTGTGTTTAGGGTTTTATTGTAAAATATGTTTTCTAGGTAATACAAATTTTAAAAGGTTGCCTTGTCATTTTGCCCCCTTCCAAACCTACCATGCCTTTCAATTAAAAGGTTGTGATCATCCTAATGCTCTTCCCATCATGATGTCATAATTTTGCTCTCTAACTCATGGATTCTCTTGTCATCATCCGACCATCTATCAACATATTTTGGGCAACTGATCAAAAAAATAAAAATAAAATAGATCATTCATACGTTGCTTGACTCAACCATCATGTTTGTCATTCCTTATGGCCCTCAAAACAATCTTCTGATTTTGCATCATTGACTAGCATCCCAAGAGTGATTTAGCATTAAATGGCAACACATTTTTAAAAGCTATCTAAATAGTATAAAAAAAAAAGTTAAAAATGCCACCAAATTAAAATCAATGTCCAAATGTGGTGAATTTTTTTCATTTTATTTCAAAATTTGGCTTTTTTTGGAAAAATAAATTGTGATAGATTATTTATTTTTATTTTTTCACATTTTGGCAAACTTTTGCACCCAAAAAAACCTTTGATCCCTATCATTTTCATTTTTTGTTTTCACCTTTTTTTCTTGTCCTTGTCATGTTTTCTATTGTCCCCAGTGGCCCACTCCCATCATCTTCATTAACTTCCATTGTTTTTTCAATCTTCATTTAGGGTAAAAGCATATTTAAGTGACATATTTTTGACATTTTGAAATTTTCACATTTTACACTAACTACAATTTTTACAGTTATAACAATTATTAAATTATAAATATTATAATTATCTTTTATGTTTTCTTGTAAAATATTATTGATAGAACACCCTCTATATGTCATCAAACATGCGATTGGTTGAAAGCTTCATGTGCAAACTTGAATAGTTTTAATGTGAAATAAATTATAAATGATAAAAGATGAAGAAAACCATGGCATTTAAAAAAAATTTAAATCAAAATATTTCATCTTGAGAAAATTTCAATGCATTATATTATTTTATTATTCATTTGATGATCTTCTATTTTTAAAATTTTATTTGACATTACTATGCCATATTTTTTGAGTCCACATTTAAATTTTTTTACATATGTGACAAATGTAATGTTATCATTTCAAAGTCTATTATGAGTTCTTTCTTCTTAAAATTCATCCATATTTTGAACATGACATTTATTAAAGTTTATTGCAACATGAATAACTACAAATTTAATAATACTATTTTGAATATGATTTTAGATTCTTAGGTCATTTATTATTCAAAAAAAACTTCACCTATGACAATCCAAATAATCCTCCTAACTACACTTTTACCCTTTCAACAAGATTAGAATGGCTCTGAATTGAAATGCTTCAAACTCAATGCAACTCTTTATCCATATGCTACAAGACAACAATATTGTTTTACCATTTTTGACAATTTCAAAATACGTTAGGTGATTTATACAAATTTCTAATTTCAAATGTCTTTTATAAAAAAATTAATGATTTTCTCAATTGTTACACAATGTGATAAAAAGGTCATATCCTTGTTTTGTATGAAAACATATAGTATACCAAAAAAATGTAAATAGTAGTTATAAAACTAATTCCATTTAATGTTGTAGGTCATATTAATGTCAAACATTTGCATTACTTTTTCAACATGCAATATGTTGGATTGGTTAAAAAGCTTTTATGGTATGGAAACATATCAAACACATACATATTGGATTTCTCATACAATAGAAGGCCCACACATATGAAGGCGTACACCTTTGTTTTCGCCAAGACTCACCACACAAATCACCACCATAAGTCCTATTTGCTGGCGAACCATGAAAGAGAAAAATTCTACTTTGCCTTCGCCAGCAGAGTGTGTCTGCCACTCCTCCTCTTATTCCTCCGCCCGGCCCGAAATCCTCCCCTCCACCCCTCCAATCTTTCCCTGCCCTCTTACCCTTTTCCCTTTTTTTTCTCATTTTTTTTCTTTTTTACTTCGCTTATTATCAAATCAATTTTTTTAAAAAACTTCAAAAAAAAAACGCTTTAATTAAATTTGTAAATGCCACGTAGACTTTTTAGCCTCAACTAACTTTTTAATCATCCACTAATTTTTAAAAATCTCAATTAATTTCACAATCCTCATTT
>Ga0209611_10012731_pt1 | contig 11755 bp, 3 predicted proteins | sample S1TSphgellanicum_3_FD_187693 | JGI IMG/M metagenome (GOLD analysis project Ga0209611, IMG submission 187693) | Host-associated microbial communities from peat moss isolated from Minnesota, USA - S1T2_Fc - Sphagnum magellanicum MG (SPAdes) (version 2) | ecosystem: Host-associated > Plants > Peat...
ATTTGGACTTTGTTTATGTACACCACATACTATGGAATTAGCCTAACGAGGGGTGGAAACAAGGTAAAATGAACACAAAAATATTTGTTTATCACTTTATGCATGTTATGCATAGAAAATCAAAATGAATGGAAGTATAGTTTTAAAATCATCATGGATTTCTATTGAACTTATGAGAAGCTACTTACAAAATGTTTTTTTTAAAAAAAATACATCAAAAGTATATTCATTTGAAAAGAGGAAAAATTTGGATTTGTGGGTACTTTAAACACATAATATTGAATTGAATATGTGTTTATTAAGTTAGGATGTAAATATCATTATATTTTTAACCTTAAGATTTTAAAAAATCAAATTTCTATTTTTTGGCACCTACTTTCTCCTTATTTTACATGTATTTTACATCAACCCACACTCCAAAACTAATTGCATTTGAAACAAGTAAGTAAAATACATATTATAGTAAGTTGGAAATTGAAATTGAATGCAAAATAATGAAGAACTATCTTGTTTTTGGTTATTCAAATCAAAACATTCAATGTAGAATTATTTTTATGATGAGTTTTCATGCTACTTTCAATTGATTGCATTGCAAGTAGACAAGGTGAATTTGGGTTACAATTTATCTTGCTTTGACCTTAAGGCTTAATGTTTTTTTAAGAATTTTTTTGGGTAGCTAAAATGGCAATCATTCATTGGAGAGGTAAAAAAATTGGTTATCCCTAGGAAAGTTTTTCAATCCAACAAAAAACCATAATAAAATACAAGTCTTTAATCATTGTTCTATATGTTTAGTAACATAATCAAAATTGCATATATGAATTTGGCAATTTTTTCTTCACTTCTAGTGACTAAAAACATCTAAAATCATTTTTTTTAAAAATTTAAGTTTTAATATTAGTAGTGAAAATTAAAACAAGGTTATTAAAGCTTGATCCACCTAGGAATATGTCATGTATAGTAAGGAAAGGTATTGTTCCATCACATGGTAACATGTTCAACCAAGGCCCCTTTCGAAGTGCAACTAGTGTTCCCACATTTTTTATTCACATTACACTTGGAATCTACAAAACCAAAATTGGTGTAAGCAAATGATAATCTATATCACACTAATTTTTTTTAAAACAATAAAGATGCCAAAACCAATTGCAAGTAAAAGGACATGGCCATTTAAAGGTAAGCTTAGGATTGCCATATGCAAAGGTTGTTGATTTCGTAGGGAGATGTTAAATACACCTTTAATGAGTTTTGTTCACGCTTGTCTTTTTTCACCCCATGTGGTTTTCCTTGTTTTGCTAGGTAGTGGTTAAATTTAATGACTTAAACTAATGGGGTCTAAATTCTTTAAGGTGTACCATTGAGGACAAAGAGGATTTAGTCCTTGATGGAGTCCTTTTTTGTCCTATATTTTGATCCCCATTAATATAAATGAGTCAAAATGTGTCATATTATTTATAAGTATTATATGTTAAACCATTACAATTTTAAATTCCATCAATCTCATCCATTTTGTGTTTTTAAATGGTCAAATAGGACTATGCAAAAAAGTACAAAAAAGATGACAACGTGACAATATTTTAGTATTCCTTAAAAAATTCAAACCCAATGGCTAAACCTTGTGGCTAAATTCAACAACTTAAACTAATGGCTGAACATATTGGTTAAACTTTGATTAAATTTAACGATAAAATTAAGGCTAAACATAGTGGTTAAACCTAATTGATAAACTTAATGGCTAAATTTCATAACTAAACATAATGGTTAAACTTAATCGATAAACTTAATGGTTAAACATATTTCATGGCTAAAACTAGGCTAAACCTTATGGCAAAATCTAATGGCTAAACATAATGACTAAACCTTGGTTAAACATTGTGTTTAATTCAGGTTAAATATAATGGTTAAACATAATGGTTAAACCTAAGTTAAACTTAATGGGTAACTTTAGTGGTTAAACATATTGGATAAACCTAGGCCATACCTAATGGCTATATTTAATGGTTAAAATTTGGGTAACCTTATGGTTAAATCTAGTGGCTAAACATAATGGTTACATTTAATGGCTAAAATCAAATAAGTAAGTGGGTGAATAAGGAAATAAATAATATGATGGTAGGTGGGTAGGTAAGTAAGTAGGTAGGTGAAAAGGTATAGGTAGGTAGGTAGGTAAATAAAAGGTAGATGGGTGGGTGGGTAATAGGTAGGAAAATAATTAACTAAGTAGATAGGTGGATGAGTAAATAGGAGGTAAATTCATAAGGTAATAAACCATGTTGCATTTTACTAAAGATCATTTGCCATCTTAACTAAATGTTTAATTTGACTAAAGACCATTGGTCATTTTTATTAAAGATCATTGGCCATTTTGACTAAGGTTGTACAACTTGACTATGTGTGTTTAGTCAAATGAACCACTCTAATCAAGTTAATCAATTAACAAATACATGTTTCATTCCAACCCTTCACCTTTAGTCAAAATGACAAGCTAGTAAATTTAAACTTCTTAAAAAACCATGAATTGTAATAGTGGGATCTTGTTGTGCATTTTGTTCAGTTTGTGAATCATGTAGAAAGGTGTTAAATACTCCATAATAGATTATGTTCAATTGTGAATGTAACACCTTGTGCAAAGCCATGTGGTTTTGTTGTAAGGTTTGATTAACATTGGTTTAATTATAGGGAAAATATAACATAACCTTGCTTTTACTTTCTATTCAAGAATAAATTAATGGTAGATATCTTCATTATTTTTTTGAGAGTATGTGAATGATATATAGGATCGATGTAAGTTATGGTCGGCAACAATCATAAGTTCAATCTGTATGCTTGAAATTTTAAATCAAACTTTCATATGGATGTCACCAAGCATAATTTACATGGTTGCTAATGGTCAGCATTGACCTTAGGTTTGATCTATGAGTAAATATTTACAGTGATGTCTAATTTTAGTAGTAGTCAGCACTGATCATAGTTATGTTATTATGAATAATTTAGCAATTGGTTAGAATTGGGTGTTTCATTGTGCTTTTTGATAGATGTCATAGATTTTTCCTTACAAGGTTTATTATCTTCATTATGGTCGATGTCGACCATAGCCAATTTGTTGAAGAAGTAGTCCATGAACAATTATCATCAAGCTTGCATGAAGCCTCTATGTGGTTATGGTTAGCGCACTAGAAGAAATCTTGTATTATGCAACTATTCAATTTGCAATTATATGCAACTAAGTGTCATTTGTAACTATGTTTTAGCATTTTACAACTAATCACCATGCATTTCAATCTATTATTTTTTTGTGACTATTAAGTTTTACATCCTTCTATGATGATTAAAATTTTAGGCTTTTCATCCAAGAAAGGGCCTCTATGTCCAATTAGTTATAGAAATAATTGCAACTTGGTAACTTTTATGTGATGTACATATAGTTTTGATATATATTTAAAACATTTAGAATATATTAGCGTATATTTATATAATCAAGAATTTAATTACATTCTATTTAGGGCATATTAAATATAGATTTTGCATATATTGTGATTATGTAGGCTAAGCAAATAGTTAAATAGTTAAGTGGGTAAAACTACCTATTATATTTAATATAAATAATAGTTACTACTAATTACAAGTTCATTTGTTAATTCATAGTAATAATTAATAATTAGATTAAATTACTTACTAAATTTATTAATCACTAAAATTAATTATTATTCAATAATTTAACTATTTTGTGCTAGTATTAGTTAGTTAACTAATTAATAATACATTTTTGCTAGATAATTAATAATAATTTAATATAAATAAATAAATAAAGGCTAGTTAATTATTAATAAACTATTCTGTTACCATATAATATTTATTAGTTTATTAATAATTTATCCTTTAATTAATAAAAATAATTTACTATTATTAAAAATGAACTAATTATTTATTAATTTTAATTATTACATTATTAAATTATTTCATTTTTACTGATAATAATTAATAATTAAATTAATTCATTATTATTATTGTTATGAATAAAATATAATTTATTTATTAAATACATTTACTATTATTTAATATTTATTTACAATAATTTAAATAGTTTATGCTAATGCTAGTTACTACCTAATTAGTATGTGGTAATAAATAGTAGTTAGGTTAGTAAGTGGGTAAGCAATTACATAAGGTTTAGTTAATCAAATAGTTTTAATTAGTTAGTTAGTTAATAAATTACATGTTAGATATATAGTTTATAAACTTGAAAGACAAAACAAAGGATATGGGATAAGTTTTTAGTTACAACTTAGTTTCAATTTAGTGGCAAACTAAATTGCAACTAAAAGATTTATCCCATATGTTTTGTCTTCCATTTCCATCTTGTAAAAGTATATGATGAAGGTGTTTTGCTTTACATTTTTATATTTAAAACATGTGTAGTTTGGGATGAGCTAATGAAAGAGGCTTAACCTTAAAGGCTAAACCTAAAATAAAATTAAAATATTTACATATCTACTTCCTAACCCACCTACCTACTTAGTCCTACCTACCTTTTTTCCTACCTATTTACCTTCTTACATACATACCTACTTAAATATTGATTTAAATGTATTTTGGTCAAAATTCAATTAACATGCTACATGGCAAATTTTTATTGTGCCACATGGCATGATCTAACACCATCCAAAATAGATGATGAAGATCCAATATGCAAAAACGTAATTTAAAAAATTATTATTATGTTGCCACATGGCAATTTGTAATGGGTTATAATATAGTTGCAAATAATGGTGAGTAGTTATAAACTTTATATGAATGGTCAATGGATGAAAGTGTATATGTTGACCATATACATCATCCATGTGGAATGTGATGACATCATGTTAAGTCATCATTTGTGACTAGATGTTGCATACAACTTCATTTATGCAACTAATGGAATTTTAGTTGTATATATTGATTGTAATTTATGTTTAGTTGCAAATTCCAGTCGCAAATTGAGACTTTTTTTCTAGTGGTGTTGACCATATCCAATTTCTTTTAGAAGCAATTTATGAATGTTTATGTTCATGATTACCTAAAGGCTCTCTTTGGCTATGGTCAATGCCAACCATATCAAAATTCTTGTAGAAGTAGTCTTTGAACACTTATATTCATGCTTCCTTGAACGCTTTCTTTGGTTATGGTCAATGCCGACCATAGCAAGTGAATAGATTTCTATAATTTTAGAGTAGTTCTTCTCTAATGTCTTAGTGATGTATTTGCTACAGTTAGTAACAAATATAGAACATATGTTATTGCACCACAGCGAAATATTTGTCTCTAGTTCAATCTTTCATCCTAGTTGATTAATAATGGCTTGCAGTGGACTCTGAGAATGAACATCAATATGTTCGTTTTCATATAGTTTTCTTCAAGTAATATTCAAACCCTTTGAAGCTTTTTTCTGGGCGTGTTGTTTTCGAAGAATCAAATTCATTGTAATGGATTGTAGGGAATTGGGGAGCTTGTTGGGAGGATAAATAAGTTCAATACCATGGAGGTGTTGGACAAATTCAAAATCCATCAAAAGAGGAAGGCCAGAATGAACATCTCACTTTGTTGGATGGCTGTTAATGCCCATCATTCACCCCACTTTGAAGATCGATGTGATGAAGATGGAACAAGCTTTCCCAATGGGTTATAGGGATGCTGAAAAGGCATTTTCACTAGAAGAAAAACATGTTGTTTACAATCAATTGTTTGTAATTAAAACTACATTTGCAACTATAATAGGCACAAATGTCAGTTTTTTATGACTATAATATGTCGTTTGCAATTATTATAGTCGCAAACAATTGGTTGCAAATGACAATTTTTCTTCTAGTGTCTATGTATCACCACAAAATTGGCAAGGAGAGACTAAATTTGTGGCCAACTTTGCAGAGTCCTGGAGTTTGCTTTGGAAGCAAAAGAATGAAGAATTTGAGGCATTCTTGAAGGCGGATGCCAACCTGTCATCTTTATCTGGAAAGTTGTTGTAGGGTTTTTCCCCCTTTTCTACATGGATGCTCTACGTGCTGTCTCTCTAGCCTCTGCAGTATCACCCGCTTTACATGAACTTGCTGTCAAGGTATATACAACCCTGCATCCTTTCAACCATGAACTGTAGCACCAGTGGAAATGAGGTGACAGTAGACAGTGTTTCAGTGTTCCCTGAATGCCACTTTTTGATAATTGGCAATGATATCTGGTCATGACATTGTCGTCTGTAATAATCTTTGATGGGAATTTTGGGTTTTTGAAGCTTAGGAATTTTGCAGCTTTTGTGATATTGCCCAGGCAGTTTGGTTCTATTGTCAGACTGTGACATGGGTGTTTCAGTGCTTGGAAGGGCTTACGAGTGGGTATGTATGTCGGTTTTTTTTAGGTGGTTGCTGCAAATATGGTTGGGACAGAGGACTCCTTATCTGGCACTCATCTGCTCTGTGCTGTTGGAAGGTATCAGGAAGCTTGTTCCCAGGTAAATCGATTTTCCCTAGTGCTGTTCATTGCCATGCCAAGCAATCTGTGGGTAGAAGAGTGAGATTGAAGATGTGTCAGGGAATTGCAGTGTGATCAAGACGATAGATACTTGGTTCATAGTACGTTTTTACAGCATTTTGATTCGAGATCAGCACAATAAAACCCACCCCTTGTTTTCAAGGATGTACTCAAGAATGCTTATTAGTGCTTCTTGTACTTGATCAGTTACAAGATGCGGGGCGTTGGATTGATGCTGCCACTTTAGCTGCCACACATTTGGAAGGTTCTGATCATGCAAGGTCTGTTCTTCAGTCTCTTATATCTCAGGCACCCAAATGCTAATGTTTGCTAACTAACAAGTTTGAGAAACAAACAACTGCAGATTCCATGTAGTGAATGTTTTTGCTAGTTAGTGCTGGCCACTTCACATGGTAGTTAGTGGGTCATTGTATTTTCAGACTTTTCTTTCCTGCTGTGGGTCTAATTATGCACACGTCATACTATTGCCTTCAATATGACAGGGTGCTGGAGAGATGGGCTGAACATGTTCTACACAATGAGCACAATTTGTGGAGGTGGGTTATTTCCTGTTTGCTGTAGATGATCTTCTACATTCTCCCTCGTTCTAGTACTTCATCTTTATGAAGAGAAAAACTATCCAATTTCTGACAAAAAATTTCAAATGCTTTCTCCCTGTGTATAAAAATGGATGGCTGTGGTGACTGACTGACTGCAACTGAGTTCTATCCTGTTGTGTCTACTGCAGGGCAATGATGCTGTATGTTGCAGCAGGAGCGCTAATGGAAGCTCTGGACATATTACGAAAGGCTAACCAGCCTGACACGGCCGCCATGTTTCTTCTGGCATGTCATGAAGCAAAGGTGAGTGCTCGAGCATCCATGAATGCTGCTGCTGCTGTCAAGGACTGTCCCCCAATGATAGTTGACAGTAAAGCCAGTGCCAACACACTAGATTTGCCTGGTAAGCTTCCACAACACTTAGAGGAGATTCAGGCTGTCTGTGAATACTATGGCCAGTACCAACGTCTCTTAGCGCACATGTGTACAGGCATTACTGCCTTTGTTGATTAGGTCTTCAAGTTTAGCTCTTCAAATTTTTTGGCTGGCTGGGGAGTTGTTACACTGATATTTCTGTGACTTAGAGAAAAGGGAGAAGATACTATGTTTTTGGTTCCAGCTTATACCATTGGAGAGGATCTCTTGCAGTCTTTTTCTTCTTAGAGGTTTCCAAAATTGGTTTTAGCTCATAGTCAGAGCTGTAATTTTTTCCACAATGATTTTACTGCAATTCATGTCTCACACATTTGTTACTTTGGGCCAAATTCTTGTTTTGTTTTTATTATAACTCATTCCAGAATTCCAGTGCCAAAATAAAAGATTTCTTTATCATTTGCAAAACATTCTGCTGTATCCAAGCTCTTATTACCTACAAAGTGATTTTGATTCCAAAGTAAAGCAGTGTGGAGACTGCAATTCGAGAAAATTACAGTGCCCAATCAAGATTCAAAAAACCTGACGCACATTAAAAAAAGTGTACAAGTAGCAGCGTACAGGAGGCTCAACAGAAGGATTGAGAGATAAAAATTGCCAAACCCATGTTGACTGACACAATTCAGAACTCAGTCAAGAATGTTTTGATCTCTATAGGTGCAAGTACAACTCTATGTTTGGTGCTGATTGTTGGGTCTCCATAGAACCACTTTTGATCATTGGGTCTCTGTGAGGAGTGTTTTTATCATTGGGTCACCATGAGGAGTGTTTCTGTCACTACTCTCAGCAGCAGCAACAGCAGCACCTTCAATTCACCATTGCAACTTCTTCATCATTTCAGATTAGCAGAATCAACTTCATCTATTTGCAAATCAAGAAACAAACAAAAAATGACACAAAAAAAAACTTCAAACTTGCAGCTTCACATGCAGTGGCGGTCCCTTGAAGACAACAAGACAATCAGAATGGCTTATTGTGGAATTCCACCAAGCATGACACATTCCGATGATGTGCATGAAGAGAATGGAAACAAGATGCAGGAAAACTGGAAAGCCTATACTCACCTCTTGGTTTGAGAAGAGGGTCTGTAGATCAACTCTGGCACTCTTAGATAAGATCTCATTTTCTTCCACCTCAAAAATGTTGGCCAGGCAAAGAAAAACTTTGCTATCATCATTGTCATATACCTCCTGCACCCACCCATTGCCAAGATCATCATAACATGGGATATAAGCTAAGATGTCAGAAAAAAGCACCCTCCCAGCTCAAGAAGCATTTTTGGAGCCCAATTCTAACCTTTTTAACTACTCTCAGGAGCAAGAATTGCTGCTACAACATTATGTTTCACCAACAGGCCAAGTTTGAAACATATGAATGAAACCACCCACCCACATTGAGATTCTATCCAGGAAGGAATGATTCTGTTACCTGAAGCATAATGGTTGCAACATTCTTTGGCAGCTCATACTGTGAGTTCATAGCTGAAAATTGTGGTGATTGAATGATGCCTCCATTTCCATCCTACCACAAAGAACAGAGTGTGCAGTCGTAGCCAAATCCATCCATCCCTCATGTTCTTTGCTATGTGTACTGAAATAGTTACCAACTCATCATTATAGTCACCCGATTGAGGTGTTAAGTCATCCAAATTTTTTTGTAGTTATGACCACCATGCTATCAACCTCCATATGTGTTCGATGTGTCACCACTTCATTATCTTCATTGTCATTTGTTTTGTTGTCATTTTCCACTCCTTTTTGTGATTGGTTTGTTATTTGTGATTCTTCCCAATATATTAGTGTCTATGCTTTGAAATCTTGTACCTCAAATTCAATAAATTTGTATGGTTTCAACTAGTTAATATTAACCTTGATATTAGATTCAGTTCAAAGTTAATAAATGTTACTAGTAACATTGTATTATTAGGCAACACATACTGCATTCTATAGGGTCTAAACCATTTCATAGTGAATTTCCCAAGACGTGATTTACTACCCTTTGAAAACCATAGAACAAAATCACCAAATTTGAATTGTTTTTTCTATATTTTTCTATTGACTCTAGAAAGGTTTATTCCACTATTGCATTTCGAATTTAACTTCAAAATTTGTCCTCCTACAATTTTTTTAACTCTAAGATTCTACTTGTTAAAATTCTCATAGGGTTCTCTTCTTTATGGTCATTATTGATTATTGGAAATATATATTTTGTAGGCATTAAAGGATGTAAACCATAAACTAGCTGGTATGATGTGTATCTTATAACTATTTTGTATGTTGTTATGTAAGAAAACAAAATTGTTGGTAAATGTTCATCCCAATCCAAATTAATTTCACTGACCAACTTAGTTAATAGTGTTCCCAATGCCTTATTAGCGAAGTTTGCCTAACCATTCCCCTGTGGATAATAAATATTCGAATTGACATGCTTCAATAAGAAATGATTTGTCAAATGTTTGATATCATCAATAAAATGCACACCTTAATCTATGACTATAGTTCGTGGACATTTAAATTTAGTAAGAATGCACTCGTATATAAATTTTTACTATCGTTATTATAATGTTTGTCTATAATGCTTTAACTTCCACCCATTTTGTTGCATAATGCATGGCCACCAATATGTGTTTATTCCATGTATACCTTCACATTGGTTTTATTGGTCCCACAAAATCAAATCCCCATTTCATAAATTTTTTCTTTAGTGGAAGAATTGTGACCAGCTTCGCTAAATTTTATGTAGCCAACCTTTTAGTGCATTAACACATGTCACACATCACAAAGTGGGGACCCCTTTGTATTAGTGCTATTTAAATACTTTCACAAACTTTTGCAAGATGTCCAAGGTTTAGTGCTTTGTTCGTGTAAAATAGGCATTGAAACAATTTAGATTGTATTGACTTAATTTTGGTATTGTTTAAATGATAAATGATGTAGCACTATATTTGCATTGTATTTTTGTTGTTTGACATGTTGTATTCACATTATGTCAATATTGTAATGATATTGCATTAGTATTGTGATTATATTAGATATGCACTTTTAATTGTAAATGATACAATGTTGTTACAATATGGTTACAAACTTTATTATTGTATTGATTCTATATTACATTCATGTTGTTTATATTTTGAATTTATGTTGTACTCATTTTTTTTCAACATCATATTTGCATTGCATGTGCATTGTTGAACGTAGGGGATGCAATGTTGCAACAACATAGTAGTAATGAGGGAATGGATAAGTCAGCCTCTTCATAATGACCTGCCAGAATTCTTGTAACATATTCTAACAGCACCTTAAAAGACGTAATGTTACCACCTAAAAAGTGAGGGCAACTTACATTTCATAAGTAAAGACACCATAAGTTCAGAAGAGGATAAACCCCTAGGCTCTCAATAAACCCACTGGCTTTGAGCACCATATGTTTGTGACATAAAAAAAGGAAGCAACTGCTATCCAGGATAGATAGAGAATAATAAAAATCATACCACCAATTGCATCCTCGAATTTCAGTTTTGCAGCAAAGGATGACATAGGTCGATTAGGATGCTTCAGAGATACATCTGTGCCTAAGCCATGCTCCTGCAAAACAACACTGGCAGCAACCTCCTGAGAGACTACCAGATTATAGAGTGTTTTTTTTCAAGTGACACTAGGAAGTTGAGAACGTACAGATGTAGTTAGTTGCTTTGCTCATCTTGGTTCTAGAATCCGCGATTTCGGTACAAGATTGGTGCAATGAAACGCGTCTGCAAACAAGAGAGTCGTGCACGTACACACGTATACTAAAAGAACGAGCGTAATTGCTCAATTACGAACAACTTTTTGACGTCCCGCGTCAACGCTTTGCCATCGCTTCTTGCATAAAAGATATAGCTTGCCTACAAACTTATTAGAAAGCTACAACAAAATTCCGAATCACTTGCTCGAAATTGACACATCCTTTCGCAGTTCTACTACTGAATCTTTTTGAATATCCATAAGCAAAAAAATAACCTTCTTATTATCTAAATTCAGCGAGCGACGACAGCACAGTGCATCCATTTTACTAGAAATGAGCAAAAATCCAGTAGAACTTCCATACTACACCTTCAGATGGGGAAGATTGAAGAACATATAAGAAATATCTGCACGCGTAGAAGTGAAAAAATACAAAAAAGAAACCACATACAGAAAAACACATAGAGATTGAGATTGAGATTGAGAGAGATTCAAAAATTTGCAGTACTCGCCTGCTTTCTTGAAGACACCAGGGCTCTG
>Ga0209611_10012732_pt1 | contig 11754 bp, 6 predicted proteins | sample S1TSphgellanicum_3_FD_187693 | JGI IMG/M metagenome (GOLD analysis project Ga0209611, IMG submission 187693) | Host-associated microbial communities from peat moss isolated from Minnesota, USA - S1T2_Fc - Sphagnum magellanicum MG (SPAdes) (version 2) | ecosystem: Host-associated > Plants > Peat...
TCCCCCTCTTCCCCCTGCCACACACAATTTTCTTGGCCATGGAGTTCATTAAAAAATAAAAATCTCTTCCACTTTTTTTTTAAACTTCTTTTGGCATCAATTGGATCCAAATATGGACAAAAAGCTTTAGACACACCAATAGCTTCATTGGTTCTTACCAATGTTGTTGGTTGGTTCTTCCTTTTGAACGTGAAAACAGGATGACTTTAAGGAAAACTCTAATGTTCAACATATTTGCTAACTTTCCAAAAAAACTTAACTTTCTTAAACCAAGTCTAACAACACATTTAATGTGATCTAGTATTGGCACGTTGAGGGCAGTGGCTACAAAGAGCCGTTTTTGCACAACCCAATGGTAAGACAATATTTTATATAATTTTTGAGGTTGCCATGAAGTGCCTCTGCTACTTGTCAAAGCAAATCATATGGAGTTTTCAAACTTTAATCTTTATTGTTTTTTCAATGTTATCATGGCAACAATTGAACTTGGTAAATCACAAAAGGGGGAAAAGGATTTCCAATCACAAAGAACTATAACTTTGTCAAAGGTGTATAGCCATATCTCAAGACTTGTTACAAGAAATGAACAACACTTTGCAGTGTTTTGGGAGCAGATTGAAGTTCAGGAACACAAACCAAGCGAAAGGAGTATTAAACAACTTAGAAGGCTGTTGGAAACAAAATAGTATCAAACATGCTGTTGCAAAGTTTGTGGGCTCCTATGGATAAGTGCTTATGTTGAAGGAGTTGAAAGTCATTCTAGAAATCTTAGAGTGAGCATTGGAATTACACAAATTGAAGCACCCAAATAATGCATCCTTTATTTTTGTACATTGGATATTCAACAATGTCCCAAGATAGGCAAAGTCCTAGGAGGAATCAAGGGCAAGATTACAAGTCTGAAAACCTTTGATGCAAATGAAGAGGAAGGCACCAACATTTTTAAGTGGATGGCAACAACAATGTGGATCTAATGGAGTGGTGGAGGTCTTTAGACATAACCTAAGCAAAATTCCACAATGCCTTCAAGGTTCCAAAGCTGGTAAGAAAGAACAACAAATTTGAAAGATCAAAGAATGTGTTGTGAAGGCTCGAGTATAAGCCATTGTTGATATGGTCACAAGGCAAAAGTTCTTGAATATCAATTTGCCTTCTTATTTACAATGCTAGACAATGGGAACTTGTCAATCCAAGCTTGAAAATATTTGTCATTTTGCCACAATGGAAAACTCACAAAAAAGGTTAGTAATGTACCAAATGCCACAATCAATGCAACAAATGTCAATGTTATTGTTTAGCCAACCTTGGTCAATATGGAACCTACCCTAATGAAGGGCAACTTGCTAATAATTTGAATGTATCTTTTGACATTTTGAGCCCTAATTATGTTTTGGCATAGATGTTAAACATTTTATGATGCCCATTTTGCTTCTTTGTGCATCCTTCTTTTTTATAAATTATACACAATTTTTCATATACAATGTGTAAATGACTATATGCAAACAGATTGGCTAGTGTGCCTTCTATATGAATAGCTTGAATAAAAATGTTTTGGAAGCTTTGGGTGTAAAAATTATAGAATCTAGTTTACTTGATGAAAATCCATTGAACTATATATGCTTGTTGGCACATGGTCTCTCATATGCAAATTTTTTTTTCAAGGTGAAAATTTTTATAAAATTGTAAAATTTGGGTTCAAACTGTGTTGATTTGGGAGGTAGTACAAAGATATGACATCCATAATCATTCATGTTATTAAATCATTTTGGTTGTAAGAGTGTTAACCTTAACAACACCATTGTTGTAGACTTGTTAAGTTTCAATTTTGCTCAATTGACAATTTTTTTAATTTAATATTTTTGAGAAATTAAAATCAATATTTAACAATAATTAAATGTTAAAACCAATTCTAACATTTTAGACTTTTAAAATATTTTTATTTTATTTTTTGTTAATTAGTCAATATTTGATATTGCCATATTTATAAAATGTTGAATTGTTATCCTCATTGTACTTGCAAGGTTAAATTAAAGCAATTTTTTTTCTTATTATTTTTTTTATTTCACATCTTAATGAATCATGTCATGTTCTTATTATTAGTTGAATCCAAGCCCTCAATTTTCCAATTCTAGTGAACATAAATGGAATATTCAAATCAAACTACAAAAATTGAATATTTAAAAAACTATGATGAAAATTACTATAAGCTGACATTTAAATGATTTTGATGTGACATATCATGAATGATCGAAAAGCTTTAGAAGGAAAACACAAGTACACCTTATTAGTAATAATGTTGGAGTACATAAAACCTAAAGAATTTCAACATAAAAATTTTAACTACATATTATTTATTGAAAATTTTTAAAAACTTTTTACATATGTTTTTAATAGTAGCCATATTAGATATCCTAGATAATTTAATAAATTTTAGTTGCATGTATCATCAATTTTCCTTCTCATGTTTCATATATAAAACATATTTAATTAATTCAGGACTTTACAAAAGTCCAAAAATGACAACACACAAATTTTGATGTTAAATTTTTCAATTGTAAATGACCAGGTGGCCACTAGGACAAAGTTTGTTAACCACAAGAAATTTTTTTTGAAGAACTACAAGTTACATTCCAAATTATACAAATTAAACTTTGAGGACACCATGGCAAGTTGTTTAAAAAAAACAAAAAGAATTTGAATGATGAATTAATGAAATACAATTTACATAGATCAAACAAACATTATATTCAATATTAGAAAATCTAATTTGAACCTTGAGGCATGGTGGCCACCAAGCCTAGAACAAGATGAAAAGAAGTTGCAACAATTAAAAAATCCAAAAATTTACATAATAGAAAAAAAGTTGTGAAATACAACAATTCATGTTGTATATTACATAATTGAACAACCTTCATTAAATGTTTTAGATACAAATTGGACCTAGTGGTCACCAAGTTGTCAAAACACCTATCCTAATTTCTCCAAGAATCTTGGAACGAAATATCCATTATTTTAAAAATCTTTGTATAAAAACCTTGAAGGGCACTTTAAATTTGTGGATAATTTTAAACACAATGTGAAATCCTTCTAATGTTAAAAGTTTTGTGACTACCCATACTCAAATATGCAACAATATTGGCACCTTGGAATAAAAAATTGACTGGCAAACATCATTTTCTCCCTTTCATAACTACAAACAACATCACGTACTTTGCAAACAGCAATCCATTGAACCAATTGCACACAAAAGTCAAAACCAAAAAGCAACTCCATATTAAGACATATAACAATTATATATAAAAGTAACCCAAAAAAAAAATTTTAAAACAAAAAACAAAAATGGAATGATTCATATTACATACCTAAAGAAGGATGCCTATTTCAAACATCGACATTATCATTATACATATACTAGAAGAACCAATAGTAATTTTTCAACGAGGAATTTAAACAAGGCTTCAAAATACTTGACCATAAAATCATAATGAACTTGAACCGTTTTGGCCAATGGCAATCCAACCAAGGGTGGCCACAAACGGGATGGTAGGTCCAACCATTACACCTTATTCTTTGACAACATCTATCCCTTGAATGATTCAAGAAAAAGACCAATCCGTTTCGAATTCCAAAGCACCTTGTTAAGTTCATCGTCAATCAACCATGTTACATCCTCCTTTTCGATAATCTTTCCCGTGACAAGCATAATAAACATGTTTCAAATCCTTTAAGTAATAATGGGACTCAAATGAAGTTTCACCAGACATTTTAGAGCATTGTTCACATTCCTAAATGAAAACAAACCGATTCAAGAAACTTTTAGGCATGAGCATGGAAAGAACTTCCAATACATCCTCAAGTTTCATACAAGACCAAATTGCGATATGAAAATTTTGAAATGCCTTACTCAAAAAATTCTCCACTCTAGTTCTAATTTCCACTTTTGTCTTGTCAACATATTTCCCAAACACTCTAGCATTCCCTTGCAGAACAATTGGAGGTGGGAAATAACACAACACACCATTGACATTGAAAACCAAAAAAAATTTAGGCTCAAGAGATGATGAACATAAATGCAAACACATTGGACTACCTTTGACCATTGTAGTTCGCTTGGATGAAACATTGAACTAAAACAACAAAAAAAGCAGTCAACAAAATGAATTAAACATATGGGAAAGGATAATGTGATATTAAGATTTACAATAATAAATTGAAAGCAAAATGTCCATGTGCTAAGAATAAATATTTTTCTATGTTAAATATATCAATAACAGTATGTAAAAAGACACTAGGTGGCCACTAGACAAACTAACAATAGATGGAAAAAAACAATATTTAGAAAAATCATTGAAATATAAAAGAACTGTTGAATTGTGTGCATGAGGCGCTTGGTGGCCGCCAAGCCATTTGCATTGAAATTTTAGAACAATTTATGAAAGACTAACAATGTGTTTACGAAATGTCTAATTATCAAATCAACATTAATGGACGTTTGTGGGAGAAAAAATCATGTGGAACAACCCTTACATTGGATGCTAATACATTAAGCAAGAAAATAGTTGATAAAGATAAAGCATGCACCCATCACAATTCAAGTTAATAAACCATCCATACATAATGATTCCATAATAAATAAATAAGATAGTTTATCTCTTTTTATTTAAAGATCTCAATTTCACTCTATTACAAAACGTTTCATCACATTCTACAGAACACAAAGTAATCAATTTTGCACATCAAGGGTCATTAGAAAGCACATCTATAATGTTACCAAAATGATTCAACTCTACAAATTTATAAACCCACATTCTAGACGAATGCAGATATTCCAAATAAAGAAGAATGATTTGGAGCAGGTAATTAATGTCACTATGCAACCTGTAAAATGTCTCAAAAAAGATTGCATTAAAAGGAGGATTAAACAAACCCTTGTGAGGCATGTCATCTATCAACAAGGTATTTTCAAACATCATACTAGGAAATTGAAAAAAAAAATCGAAGAGGTTTTTATGGAAAATTGGTTTGTCAGCTTTTCAAGCAAGAAGTGATCATTTCTAAAACAAAGCGACTAGTCCACTATCCTAAAGGATGGAAGCCAAATGCCAGTTGTCTTAGTGATAATTTCCAAGTTCCTTGAAATTTTTCTCTTCATTACCAAAGACCATATGTAAATCATAAATTTTTTTACATAAGTGGACAAGAATTCCTTGAAACTAGGCCCCAGAACTACAAGGCAACTTCTAGTTTGACCTTGACCCGTAGCAACAAGAACACCATTCAAATCAAAAATCAAATGATAGTCATTCACCTCCAACAAAGGACGTTTTTCCTATGGGGTATGTGTAGGAAAGCCAGAAGTCGTCATTTTTTACACATCACCCTTGGAAAAACCTAAAGTGGTTGCATCATCTTGGTAACTAACATTCACCAAAGTTGAAATCCTTGGAATCTTTTACAAAACAAGCTCCGAATGCGAAGCTTCATCGGCAAAACTAAAAGTGTTTGCAATTTTTTGGAAACTATAATTGGCAAAACCAGAAGTCTTTGGACTTTCTTGCAAAATACCAAGTTCCATAAATGGAAAAAGTAGAAAAGAACCCACATCATGCAAAACTTTCGTGCCACCAACTATGACTAATGCGCTCCAAAGCTCCTTGATAGACTCAAAAGTAAATCTAAGGTGAAAATAGCGGAAGAATACGGACTCGGGCCACGCTCCCTGGCTCACAACACTTTGAAGGTAAAAGGGCGTGTTGGAGCTCTGGGATGGGGACTAGGAAGAGTGACAAGCATCAATTATTGACATGAACTTGCACAAACCAAACAACAAGTTGGTTAGTGCGTAGTTTGAGGATTTTTGGTGCACGGACGAACCATGGGTAAACACAGACTCACAAGACTCACCACGGCCTCAACTTGGGGGAAGCCACCACCTTCCCCCTTATAATATACTTTGTGCTTAGCCATGAGGCCAACACCCAAATGGCATTTTGTCCCAGGACTCCCAAGTGGGAGTCCCAAAATTCCCAAAACTAGGACTCCCACGACTTTGGAGACCCATAACTTTGTGTGAAGACCTCCAATTGAGATGATGTCTAAAGCAAAGTTGTATCCTTCGTTAAGAGCTTTCCAATGATATGTGGCACACCCCTGCATGCAAGGGAATCAAAATGATTCCCGACTTTTAGTGGTCAGGAGTCAAATTGGCCATTTGACTCCCGACCTTTCTTTTGGCCATAACTTGTGTTTTAAGTACGCAAATGGGGCATGCAATCCCATTTTAGACATAAGTTCCAAGAGCTTTCCATTGATATAAGGAACTCTTCAATCCAATGAATTTGACCCCTATAGTCGCCCTCTGAAAATTTGGGAGTCCATTGGGACTCCAACTCCCAAAATGGGAGCTCACTTGGGAGTGTGAAGGTTCATTCCCTCACACTCTCTACATTTTTGGGAGCATGAAATGCGACTCTCGAATCCCTCTTAGCCTGCACCTTTGCAAACCCTTGCCTTGGTCACAAACCCAAGGCTAGGGTTGCAACAACAATCAATCGCATTTCATTTTAAGGGCGAAAGGATGTCAATACATCAAAAGGCTTCAACTCCGAATGGTCCACTAATCCAAGACAATAATATCCCCACTCTACATCATTTGGTGTTGCGTCTTCAACACCAGGTTCACTAGAGCAAACATCAACTGATTCTTTCGAAACATGAACAGTGAATACAAAACGTACATTAACTAATGGTTTAATCTACATTTCCATCATATCAATTGCAAAGGAAAAAATTTATAAAGGATAGGAACCCACCTTCGATTGTATTATCCTTTCGCTTAAACTTTTGAGATAAGAAATTAACACCCTCTCTACATGTGAGGCACACATTTGTACCCAAGAATAAAAAGGATGTATTAGCAATAGAATTTTAAACATTATTAAACTCAACAAAATGATCATTTTAATAACAAATATCTGGCACAACTAAGTGATTGTCGGAAAAATAACAATCAAAAAGACAATGTTTGTTGACAGTAGGAGAATATTGGACAAATGCATGATTGAAACACAATCTCCTAATGGCCGCCAGGCAATCAATGGACAAATAATCACCTAATAGCCGTCAGGCGATCAACAGACAACTAATCGCTTGGCGACCACCGGGTTATCAACAGAAAAATGATCACTTAGCGGTCACTAGGCAATCAGGAAACAAACCATCGCCTAATGGCCGCTAGGTGATCAATGCACAAAATTTCTTCCAATAGTTGCTAGGTGATAAACACAAAAACACACACCTAAAGGCTTCAACGTGATAATCAAATTAAATACAATGAAAATAATATATACAAAAGTATCATGTAATAAAACTAGACATTATAATAAAGTTGTCTTGCAAGTTTATAAAATGATTAAATGATTAAGGGAATGTACAAAATGTCAAAATGATTAGAAGTTATTGAGTTTAATTAATCACCCTTTTTTTCTACTAGATCCTGTACTTGACGTACAAAACTATACAAACTCAAAGGAACTATAAGGAGGTGAGCAAGTCACAATTCCTCACTAGTGTTTTTGCTATCATCCTCATCTAAAGTTGCCATATTCGGCCCAAATGGGGGAGCTATTGATGTATTGACAATGGATGCGTTAATTGATGCGAACACATCCTCATCCTTTAAACGATCCTCTTACTCATGGTCAATGAGTTCCTCACTAGCCTTTCGTTCTCTCATAGCTTGAACATCTACATTTTTTGGATTTCTCCCTCGAGAACGACCTTTCTTTTTTGGAACCTGAGTCTTATTGCTGGATGTCTTTTTCTTATTACTTCCCCTTGTGACATAACCAACTTTCTTTTTATCTAACTTCGATGGGCTTGGGTTGTCCAATGTTTGGGACAAATTAGCTCCACCTTCCTTGAGAGGGATAAGGACTTTTTGTTCTCCTTCCTCCTCCACATCAAAAGTCTAAGCTCCTTGGGTAAACATTAACACAAGCTCCAATGGTTGCATTCCCATGTTCCTAGTCATGACACCCATCAACATGTGAAGACATACCAATGCCATCATTTGATATTGATTTCCTTCCAGGTCATGAGGAATAAGTTCTGACACTTTACATTTATTTTCTTGAGGAATAAATGGCCTATCAAAAAAAAATCCTATTAATGGAACAAATTTTTGTAGAAAAAATATTCTAAGAATAAAGTCAAGATCCGTGTGTTAAACTTACTAAGCAAACATACATGAAAATTCCTCCATCGAAGAAACTCAAACAAACCATCCTACTTGAAATTACTGGCTAAAGGATTTGTAAAATAGCTTCTAGAGAAACCTCTTGTCAATATAACTGCCGATCCTCCGAAAAAGAAGAATCAAGGTATTCCACTAGTGCCGACAATTTCTTATTTCCCAAAATTTTGGCACACATATTTGTTGCAATTTTACAAGGAAACAAATAAGTAAACATTAACATAGGAACACTTAGTAATGTTGTCAAGGAACCTAGAACCTCTACTAGTCTTGCCATGTATTGCCTAAACTCAAATCAAATTTTTGTAACAAAAGTTAATTTGCACACAGTAGTCAATAGGCTCTTGAAGGACTCGCGGTCACAAATGTCGACAATGACTTTGAACATGGCCCTCACATTGAAGAGCCTTAGAAGAAAGGACTCCCAATCAGGGCCCTTCCAAATTGTTGGAACGTCTTTCATGCTATGAATTATACAGACAATGGTGATGGTCCTTGTTGCATTATCCATCAAAAACGATGCACAAGATTCCTTGTCGATAACATCCAACAAACCCACCATGTTCTCAACTCTATCATACTTGTAATGAGTGTCCAACAGAATTACCTCCGCTACATTGTCCTCCAAAATTCCACTTTTGATCCATTTTTTCAAAGCCCGTGTAAATCCTACAAGTGGGGCCTTGTCTAAGGGGTTGAGCCTCAACTTTTTAAAGTAGAAATCATCATTCAACTCCAAATCCAAAATTGAGAACAACATTTTGTCAAACTTGTGTTTGTCTTTCAATGTGTGCCATTTGTCATCCAAATATGGCTTTTGATTATTGACGATTGGCTTTGGATGTCCAAAATGAATCATAATTTCATTCTAAATCACAGCCTTCCACTTAAACAGCCTTGTGAACTCATACATTGATTTAAGGTTAAGCCTCCCTCCTTTCTTTGGATGCTCCCTAAGTGTTATTATTTTTGAAAAGAGCCCCTTGGCCAGTTTTTTGAGTTGTTTGTCCTTGAGGTTCACCAAACAACCGAAAGCAAATTTTCCAATCAGTTTTGACAAATGTGCCGGCACATTTCCAAATCCATCAAGGATGTTGCACCTCTCCCATTCGAGGACATTTTGCCACAACTAGAAAACTACATCTATCACTAGAAGGATATTCATGCACTCCTTTCTTGATTTGACATTCAAAACAAGCTTGAGTGTTTCTTCAAATTTTTGTAACACATTTCACAACCATGACAAAACTTTAAAATATGATTGAAAAACATGCAATATCACAACTTTGTATGGAAATCAACCGTTTGGTATTGATACCTTGTATTCCTTAATATGTTGAAGAAACACATCCAAATTCAAATGAAGCCTTTGGTATGCGTCCCATATCCTTCACAAATGTGCAAGATTTTCCCTGTATGAAGGCTTTGTGCTAAGGTCACAATCCTTGTTGTTTAATATTTTGAAGAGCTTGCAAATCTTCACAAATTTGTGTCCCATACTACAATAACCTAGAAGTTGTTCTCGAACTCGAGGCCTCGTTTGAGGTCATCTACAAGTTCCTGTTAAATCCAAAAATGAGATTTTGCTTTCAAGTCATTATTTGGTAATTCTCATTACACACCATAAAACAAGAAATACAAGGAATTAGGGATGTAATTGATGCACCTTCACAACAACAATTGTGTGTTGCCTACCAATAATAAAAAATTGATTGTCTTAAATATCCTCCCACTTCTTCGACTTGCAAGGAGTGATATGGTCGGCATTATGTGGGTCTTCAAGGATCACAAAAATGGGCACTTTGGTGTCAATTATATTGTGTATATATTTTTAAATCTCATCCTTGTGGATATTTGAAAGTGGACAATAAAAAATGTTGGGAGTTGTTTTCTTGAAATGATGAACATCAATGGAAACACTTGGAAGCGGGTCATTTCCAAAAGGAAAGCAACCCATGAACTCATTGCCCAATATGTCATTGATAAGTTGGCATTTTGCCGCGTCAAATCCTTTATCTTCTTTCCTGACAACTAGTTTTGTCAAGATCTTCTCTTTCTTCTTAGCTTATATTTTCTCCTTTTTTATTTTTATGTTGGGTGAGGGCCATTAAACCCCTCAAAGTTTGTGAGTGCGTGGTCTAAGCCCCTTGAAACTCCTTTTGCAATTCGTCTTATTCAATCTTTAAGAGCTCAATAAACTCATTCCATTTAACGACAACATCATGCGATGTATTGTCTTTCATGTTTTTCACAAAAAAATCTTTCTCAATTGACATTGCGACAAGTTCATCGCTGATTTTGTTTATTCAATAGATGAGGCCCACCGATTACTTCTTTTGTGGATCCTTTAACATGACAATAACCATGTCTAAGTCATGAGCCTGCACCTTTAGACCTTGGATGGGCATCTTCTTCACTAAGTCTTAGTTTCCATTCTTGATCAAATCAAATTCAATGAATGTATCAAACTTGTTTAACAGCCTTACCACCCGAGCGATTATTTTTCAAGTGAGGGACCATATTCCGAGCTTAACTTCTAAATACATATTATGCACGTTGAAATATTTTTCAATAACCTTCTTCATCAATGGTGGAATGTACCTATAACAAACAATAATTAACCTTGTCCATCAACTGTTTTAACAAGGAAACATTTAGTGGACACCAAGTATTTTTCACTTCATCATCTTGGGAAATGTTTGATGGTTGCCAGGCATTTTTCAGTGCATTTTCTTGAAAAACGTCCAACGGCCACCACATTTTTTAGTGCATCTTCTTAAAGGACACCTGGTGACCACCAAGCATTTTTCAATGCATCTTCTTGAGAAATTTTTGGCAACTGCTAGGTGTTTCTCAGTGTAATTTCTTGAAAAACGCTTGGAAACTCATAGGCGTTTCTTAGTGTATCATCTTAAGAAATGCCTACTAGCTTCTAGGAGTTTTTAACTTCATGATCTTGAGAAATGTTTAGTGGCTGCCAACCCTTTCTCATTCCATTTTCTTGAAAAACACCTAGTAGTTGCCAATCGTTTTTTTGTATATCTTTTCGAAAAACACCTAGCGACTGCTAGGCGTTTCTCAATTGTATCTTTTGCAAAAATGCTTAGCGGCCACTAAGCATTTCTTTATGTATCTTCTTGAGAAATGCATGGCAACCGTTGGGTGTTTTTCAATCTATCTTTTAGAGAATCACTTAGCAATTACCAAGCATTTCTCATTACATCTTCTTGAAAAACACCTCACGGCTACCAAGTGCTTCTCAATGCATCTTTATGAGAAACACCTAAGGATTGCTTAGCATTTTTCTCAATGCATCATCATGATAAATGCCTAGTGGCCGCCAAGCATTTCTCAAGGCATCTGTATGAGAAACGCCTAACGGTCGCCAAACGTTTTTTAGTGCATCTTCATGAGAAACGCCCGGCAACCACTAGGCATTTCTGAGTGCATCTTCTTATTATTATTGCATATGAAATTGAAATGTGTTGGAAAACTTACAA
>Ga0209611_10012734_pt1 | contig 11751 bp, 10 predicted proteins | sample S1TSphgellanicum_3_FD_187693 | JGI IMG/M metagenome (GOLD analysis project Ga0209611, IMG submission 187693) | Host-associated microbial communities from peat moss isolated from Minnesota, USA - S1T2_Fc - Sphagnum magellanicum MG (SPAdes) (version 2) | ecosystem: Host-associated > Plants > Peat...
AATGGAAAATGTTAAATTTGAAATTTCTTTTTTTTTTAAATCTACAAAATTGAATCTAAAAACCTATTAGATTTTGAAATCTCCTTCGATCATACATCTTAGATGTGGAAGTCCTTCAAACTTTCTTAGTCTTTGTCATCATTGTGCTTTGTTTCTCACTATCACCATGACCAAAGTCTCATGGTTTTCTCCACATCTCTCTTCCCCCACCTATTGTCATTCTCTTTCCCTCCATTTCTTCTTGTCGATTTCATCTTTAGTTTTTTAATGTTGGTTTTGAATTCTCCTATTTCCATCTATTAAAACATTTTGACCGAATTTTGTTTTGAAGTATTTTTCTTCTTTGTTTTCAGTCAACTCAAAGTTCTTTGGCTTTTATTATTGTGTTTTCTTTCCACGAAACATATCATTGGTTCATTTTTTTACCTTTTTGTTTTATTATTCTCTATTGTCCTTGTTTTAAATATTTCCTTAACTATGGAAAATTAGGACCGTTTCCAAGATGCATTAAAGGAGTTGAAAATGTGCACATGAAATTAGGAAGGGAATGAAAGGGTGGTTTTTAAAAGTTATGAAATTTTGACTCAATTGAAGGTCACACATGGACATGCCACTTAAAACATTTTCAAAAGGCAACAAAGTGTCATTGAAGCTACATCATCTAGCCCACCTTAAGTATGAAGGTCAACAACTCTTATACCCATTATTGATTTTATGCAAGAAAGCCCTTCTACTCATCTATCATTTAAACCTTTTATTCCATCATCTACCTGTGGGCCTACATTCGTTGGCAAGTCAAATGACACCCCAAAGACAAAATTACTAAAATGTTGTAAGTGTAATCCATTGGTTTTGCCACCATGGCATGATAGATGTAAGTGTGCAATGATCTCTAGAAAGGCCTAATCAAAGCAAAAATGGAGGTTAACATAGAAAAGAAAAAACAAATTAAACTCATCAATCTCAAAGTAGCTAAAGATATGGGAATATTGAAAAAAAAATTTAAGGCCAAGGTTAGAAAGTTGCTACACATGTAGCTAGAAATCCCTATCTAAGTCATAATTAGTTGGGTTTTGAATCTAGTCATTAATAAATTTGTATGTGAAATTTGCATATAATTAGTTGTTGCATGAAAAAAACAATTGTATTTACCTTTTGTGGAATCAAATCTCTTCATGAATCGCCTCCATTTCCACATCAGCCCATCAATGCCCCACGCCATTGTGACTCTGTAACCTACATGCATTTTGTTGAAAACAATAATTGCATCCAAGTCATGCCCATGAGCAAGTTGCACCTCCCAAGCTAACGCATAATGAACTTCTTTTACCCAATAACATGGGTTGCCCAACAACTATTCAAAATATTCATTTGTGTGTACAAAAAACTAACACCATTTCTTGTATAACTCAAATTCACACATGATGCTGACATTATGAAATGAACATGGATATTTTAGATCCAAGTAGATGAACAATCCATGATGGTCAATGACCATCGTGTTGTTCATGCAATACATCTTTTTCCACCCATTGAACCAAGATCGATAAATAGGATTGTTCCAAGGTTTACGAATATCGATGAGAACACCAATGATAAGCTCCATACAACCTTAGAACTTGAGCATAACTAGGCCATTGAACCTCATCACTAATCACTTCATCAATGTAAAAGGTGATGAAAGCTACATCATCACATATAATAAACTTGCTCTAGTTCCACATGAAAGCATCATACATGACTACATTGTCACTTTCATGTATAAAATGAATTGGAACAAACATTGCTTTGGGGTGAATGTAGTCTATCACCCATGCACAATGTGAACTTCATTGGTGGCTCTTGCATGGGCTTAAATGGTGGGTACCACCAAAACACATAGGTCCTCAAACTCTAGGACAAATTGAAATGTGTTAAGGTCTTGAACAAACTTAGGGTGGTTCACATTATGTTGAACATATCCCTAACACCTATTTTGTGGTCGATTGATTGACTTGCACCTAGATTTAATTCATTGGAGTTGGACAAGTCCAATGTGTAAATGTTAGCAACTATAATTGCAAACACCATCTTATGGACCTTTTGTGTCCTCTAAAATAGAAACCCATCATTATTAGATGAGGAACTATTAGAATCACCCATGTCCATTAAAAAATCATTATCACAAAATGCCATGGACTTAAAACAACCCCAACTTTTCCAAACCTTAAAAATAGCCTAAGAAAATCCCCAACTTTAGAAAGGCTCTTAAATTCCCCCAAATCTTGATTGCAACCCACCTAAACCCCAAACCCTATAAATTAGCCCTAAACTCCCCCAAACTCTAAAAATAGCCCAAGAAAACCCCAAATTCTAGAAGTAGCCCTAAATTCCTTAAACCTTAAAAAACCAAAAAAACCCCAAACCCTGAAATAGCCCTAAATCAAGCTAACCTTAAAAATAACCTGAATTTTAAACCCTAAAACATTGAAAATTAAAATGGAACCCTAAAAATAACACCAAAATGTAAAAACCATAGATAAATGAACAACACATGACTAAGCCCAAATTAAATCAAATGAAAGGCAAAATGGAGCTCCCGCAAATGAAAAAGTTTTTAAAACTTCACAAATATGATTTGTGATTAAGGCTTCTTTGAACAAAGGCCTTCAAAGATGCCTTCCCAAATTACCATGCCCAAACCCAAAAAAATGAAAAAATCATGCTTACAAAGAAATATTTTTTCTTTAATTTTCTTGCATGAACTAACCATTAAATATGTAATTAGGTTTGGTAGGTTTGTGAAACTTTAGAAAACCCATGGCATGGTAGATATGGACCATTATTATGAATTTCCAACCTTAAATTTTATCATTGTATGTTATAATTTTTTTAATTAATTAATTAATTAGGTAGGCTAGATAATAGGTAGTAATTAAATAAGATATGAAGTACAAATTATGTACGTGGGTTAAATAATAATAGTAAAAGTAATTAATATGTGATAATGTTTTTGTATAAATTAATTATTTAACTAGGCAGACTATGTAATTAATTTAATTATTGGGCTCGGTAGAAGGTAGTAAATAGCTAGTAGGTCATATGTATGTTGGTTAAATAGTGGGTGATTTGTCATGTTGATATGAGATATTATTTTAAAATAAAAATTATTTATTTAAGTAGGCAATGTGATATATTTATTGAATAGGCTAACTAGGTAGTATGGTTAATTTATGATCCATTTATAAATATTATGGGTGACCAAGTTCTATCATATATCTAAATTAAATTTTTTTGGAAAAATTATGATGTATTATAAGTATATGCAATATAACTTTAAAAATCAAATAGAGGTTTGAGATGTGAAAAATATACAATTTATTTTTACAACAACAATTATGATAATTTAAAGTAAAAATAATAAATTATAAGGGTAAAATTAATCAAATTTATAGTTCCATAAAATCAATCAATTATATGGCATTAATTAATATTTCAAAATTAAAATTGAGTGTCTAAATTAATCTTTTACATCAGAAATAATTTGGTTAATATAATATCTTTTATTGTATTTATATCATAATTTATTTATATCCATTTATAAACATTACATGTGATTAAATTATATATCACACATCTAAATTCATTATGATATTCAAAATCAAAATTGTATAATATAATTTTAATAATCAAATTAAGGTTTAAGATACAAAATATATAATTTTATTTGTTATTATATTATCCACAAATTTTTTTCCATTTATAAATCATGTACTTGAATTAACTTTTTCCAAGGAATGGTTATTGAAATGGTATTCTTTAATGAAATTCAAGTATTTCAATTTAGTTTACATTTTTTGAAATATATATATATATAGTTGTGTACATTATTGAAAAAAAATTAAAATTAAACTTCAAATCTTGTCATTTGGACAAAATATCAATAATATATCAAATATCAAAAATGATGTTTTGTGTAATGTTTTAAATCAAGTAAGGTAAATAAAATGCACATTACTATATTGTCATAAAAAATGGTGTGGCTTGGTGGTAAAGGTGTTGATCTCCCTCTTTAAGGTTCAAAGATCAATTTTCACAAATGACATGGGTTGTGGTCAATGGTGGTAAGTTGACCAAATATTCCCTACCTATATAATTTACTAAGTAGATTAGGTGGCCTATCTAATAACCTAAATTAAGCTTTAACCTAACTTAGGTAATGACACATGTCAACAAATTATAAGTTGAAATTAATGAAATTATCAATAATATAACATATTTAAATAGTAATTTTATTTTTAATATTTAAATTTAAAACATTTTAAAATATTTGTATAAATAATGCGACTACATTATTTAATCGAAAAATAATTGTTAAACAATAATGCCACGTAAGCTAGTTTGGATGGATGAAATGTTCATGTAAATCATATCTTGTTTATAACAAAATTGGGTTCAATTGTCTTGTGTATGATGGTCATTTTAGCTACATCATTTCTTGGGGGTTGGGGTCTCCATGCATGGTGTTTTTCCTAGCTAAATTTAATTAGATAATTAAATATATTTTCAAAATGGCTAAAAATAGTGTCTTGATGTTGCTAACACTATGGATACTAGTGGTCGCAACATGAAGCCTATGCAATCAACCCCTTGATATAATATCTTCTTGTTTGACCAGGTTTTCAACACGTGTTGGTGATGGAGATGAAACTGTTACATTTGAGACTTCATTAGTTGTTGAGAACAAGACATTAAAGTTTGAAGATGATGCTTAGAAAACGACCTCTATTTCATTAGACAAACAACAAATTCTACATGTACAAGTAAGAAAAGGAAATTTGTATGTAGTTCACAAAGGATGTCAACCAAGGATTTTATGTTATGTGGGAGGAATGTGAACAACATGGGTTTAGCATAGTAGATCATAAGAATTTTAAATTGAGAAAGGAAGTTCAATGTTTTATAAGATCTAAAACACTATAATCATTTTAGATCATAATGGGTGAGAATGGCGAAGGTTTTACACCTAGTTCTTCTTTGTTGGTTGCATAATGAAGATGAACCACTGACACTACTAGAATTATTGGTTTCTCAAATCAGAAATTCTAGTAAAAAAAAACCAAATTTGGACATGGGTTAAAAAGACTCCTTGTCATTTTGGACAAATCAATTTTAACATGTCCAATGTGACTAGGGTGGTCTTTTTACTAATAGAATAAAGACCATTTGATTTGTCATTTTGACTATTGAATAGTGGACCATTTAATTATTCAAATTATTTAAATAATTTATTTTTAAAATTATTATCAAAATTATTTTTTTGTAGGCAAGTAAGTAGGTAGGTCATAAAAATGTAGGTAGGTAGGTGGTAGCCTACCTTACCTCATCTTACCTACTTCACCTAACATAAAATAACCTTTAATAGCCTATTTAACTTAGCCTAGCCTACTTACCTTAGTCCCCTAAGCATGTACGTAGATTACAATTATTAGGAATGGAACCCTTGACCCTCCCAATGATAAATCAAGTCTTTAACTAATGGATCACACCATCAAAAGGTGTTCAACTTTTGTCAAAATTTTTATTTCACATGTTTATTTCGACACATCACTACAAGACTATGAGGTACATAGGTAGGTTGGTGGGTAGGTAGGTCGTAATAAATTCTTAATAGGTGGGTGGGTAGATATGTAAATAAGTAGGTAATAATTAATAGGTACGTGGATAAGTTGTAGTAGGTAGGTAGGTAGATGGGTGGGTAGGTAAGTAAGAGTAGGTAGGTAGGTGGGTGAGTGGGTAGGTAAGTGGGTGCAAATGGAATAACATGAACCGCACTCATTTACTTTTTTATTACATTTGTGACTACTTTTTGGGAAATTCTTAAAATGTTCTTTAAAAAATCTTCAACAAATTTTTTTTTTTAATTAAAATTTTTTTCATGCTATTTTATTAAAGTTTATGTTAAAATTTTTGCAAGAAATGTCATTTTCAAAAATATTCAAATCCATTTACAAGTCTTTATACTACTTAAAAGCAAACGTTATAATGTTTAATGAATGCTTTTGTTAACTTTTTATTCATTTGATTAATTTCAAATTAATTCACATGTTCCAATGATATATTAAAAATATAACTATATAATCAAATTTTACAATTTCAACATCAAATTAGATTACGACTTTAAAACATGAAAAAATCAACAAGTCTTACAGTTGTTATGGTATGTGTAATTGTGACTGCACCCAAATAGGTAAGTAAATAGGTAGGTAGGTGGGTGGGTAGCTATGTAGTAATAACATTGGCCATCTTGATTAAAACTCCATTGGCCATTTTGGCTAAAAGTGTCATGTATTTCCTTCCAACTTGACTATATATTCCATTTGACTAAATGTCATTGGCCATTTTGACTAAAGTTGTCAATTTTTTGTCCAATTTGACTAAATGTCCAAGTTAACAAATAGTCAAATAGGTCATTTCAATTATGTTGATTAGTCAAAAGATACACATTTTATTCAAGCCTTTAGCCCTTTAATCAAAATGTAGATGTTTACTAGTCAAGAAAGACCAATTGGTCAACCTGAACTGTTTGAAAAATCAAGAATTCTAGTAGCGTGGTTAGGTGATAAAATTTTCTTATTGCATAAAAGTTTACCCCCAATTCAACAAATAATTTCGGCAAGTGAAAAATGCTAGTTGCAACATATGAAAGGAGTATATCATGTTTATGTGGTTGATACTACATCTTCTAGTTTACTTGACAAATGAATAGTAGAATCACTTAATTTGTGAATGCTTTTTTGAGTTGAATGTCTTGTGTCCAAATTGCATCCCCAATCTGCATTTTCAAATGTGTAGCGAATTTCATTTCACTTGTGTGTAAGATGTAATCCAAAATTAAGAATGTTCTCCAAACACTTTAAAGTTTGTTTAATTTATTGGAAATGTGCTTCTTATGGTTTGACCATGTATCTACTTATGCAACTTATTGCAAAACAAATGTCCGGTCACATATTTGTCACATAAATCAAACTACTCGCCATCAATCTATACAATTTCGAATCTACTTTTCAAGTGCCCACCATCCTTGGTGTTATGAAATGAACCAAAACATAACATGAATGAATTTTTGTGCATGTTTTCATGCATATGATTTTGCTAATTTCATTAAAGTTAGCCATTCATTTGCTAGTGCACAACAATGAAAAGATTGAAAGATCTAAATGGTTTTTGTATATTTTTAGGTTGGATTTGTTATTGTCATCATCATTGTTGTGGTTTCCCATGTGTTTTGTTGTTGTTACAATTGTTGCCCATTGTGGTTGAATTTGTTGTATTAAAAAAAAAATTACTTTATAATAGTAAACATATTATTATCAATGGGCACCACACTTCTTTAATAGTTATTTGTAATTATAATTTTTTCATATTAGTCATGTATATATATATTTTTTAAATAACATTTTACAATACATGTGTTAATGTATTGTAAAATTCAGACATTTTCACCAATTGTAAAATCCAAACATGCTCACCAATTTTGAGTGTCATTTTCATGGTATCTAATATCAATTGTAGATGGTTTTTCATGCATTTTTGTTCAAGAAACTAGAGTTCATTATATGCCAAGAAACTAAAACCTGCATTGAAATAATTTTCTTGACTAGATATGCACTAAAATGTGAACATATTTATAATGAACATTTCTTTCATGAAGATTTGTTGGTTTTTTGTAGCAACAAACAACACTCAAGGATCTCCAACCAAAGGAAACCAACATGGTGGAAGATATACATCTATAAGAAACAACCACAATGGCCCAAGCTATACATACAAAAGAGGCAACTAAAATGGTCCAAACTATTTGAACATAGGAGGCAATTGGAATACACATTAACCACACCACCTACATGCCATCATGAACAATTATTCTAATATGACAAATGTGAAACCTATGAGTATTCATAGTTACAATACTCTAAAATAACTAGTAGGATTGACAAAAGGGGTGATGCATTCACATAGAAGTTATAACAAAAATCAAACAACTTTTGGATTGGGCAATCAAAGGGATATTATTTAATGGCCTAGGGCTTTTCCACTTAGCACATGCCTTGGACATAATGTGGCCATTTTGCTATTCAAAGCCCATGTTTTCTTAAAGAACTAGTGTGAACCCCGTGCCTAATGCATAGGTGTGTGTGTATTTGACAGTATGTATTACAAAATTACAACTACAAACTACATTTCCAAAACCTCTTTATATACGACATTTCGCATGTATCCATCGAGACCCTGGCCGTTGAAAATCTTGATGTTTGCACTACTTGTGACTCGTGAAATAGCAACATATAGTTGACCATGGGAATAGACCGGAGACGACAAATATATCCCAACATTGTCCAGTGTTTGACCTTGACTCTTGTTGATTGTGATCGCAAATGCCACTTGAACAGGAAATTGACGATGACACAAAACAAATGGCCAATCAGTCTCGGAGGGGGACATGTTGATGCGGGGTATGAACACACGTTTGCCGACATTGTTCCCTGTGATGATCTCCGCTTCAATGACACGCTGACCCAATCTTTTGACAATCAACCTCGTACCATTGCACAATCCTATTGATTGATTGAGATTGCACAATAAAAGGATTGGCACGCCCACTTTGAGTTCCAGCTTATGATTTGCGATACCACTGAATTGCAAAATGTTTAAAATTTCCACCGGATACAATGAATCCATTGAAACTCTTGCAGTAGCACTTGCACCTTCTTTTGTTGGAGTCAAAGAATTTGCACTCAGGTACGTGTGTAATTCTTCAGATAACGATTCTAGAATTGCATTGTTGAGTTCATCAATGTTAGTATTTTTGGGGGCTAGAATGCTGCATTGCATAAGATACATGGCATCTCCAGAGTGGCATTGGTGATCCGGATAGATGGTTCGGATTAATCCTCTTAAGCTACAATCTTTTGCTGGTAGCCTCATATGGGATGGAATCTTGATCCAATTTGGATTGACACCTTCTTCTTCTGCAGTGGTAGGAAGACTACCGTCTCCAACATTTAACACCCATTTGGTAAACTCTCGTTGTTCTTCAGAATTGGCTGCCATGATTCGAATGTTGATATGAAGACGAAGAATTATAACATGTTGTCAAAGATGCGATCGAGGCAACGAAGCACTGACAATGTCTTCTCGTCCTCCCTTGGGAACAACAAGTAAGATCTATCGAAAATCCCCACCAAGGACCACGGTTTTCCCACGAAAGATTTTCTCGGTTGCCTCTACGTCATCCAATTGCATCAAATCACGCAAGGTCTGATCAATAACTTCGAAAGTTCGACGATGCATCATCAGTGCCTCATCCCAAATGATTAGATTAGCTTTACGCACCAATTCGGCCACTTTCATCTGTTGTGTGATGTTGCAAGTTGATTCATCGTGTAGATCAATCGGAATCTTGAATCTTGAATGGGCAGTTCTGTTGCCCAGAAGCAACAAAGATGCAATTCCTGATGAGGCAACTACAAGCACGATTTTGCCTTGCCCTCATAGATGGGACAAAAGTGTTGTCCAAATAAATGTTTTGCCGGGTCCACCACTACCATACACAAAGAACAGTTTGACCTCTTTGTTTATCACGGCATTCAAAATAGTTTCGTCTGCGCTAATCATCATTGAGCCTATCTTTTGCATTGTCTGCATCTATGGTCAATGAATGTTGATCATAAGCCAGCTCTTCTTGGACCAATTGGTTTCCTCCATGAACAGAAGGGATGTAATTAGACTTGGGAAGCGTTGGAAAATCTTCCAAGTGGTGTCCGTTGCACATGAAAACCTGATCGATTTCATACAATGCACGATCCTTTAGCGCATCCTCAGAAAGAGTATCAGTTGGATCATCATGCTCGCAGCGTGTCATTGCTTCAATGTCATCACTCAAAGACTCCCAATGTGCATCCCATAGCTGTTTGGGATTCGTGACTTCACAAAACATAAACATCGAGGCAAACATGTCACGTAGTTGTCGTCCTGAGGCCCAAACACCAGCTTCTTCCAGGGCTTGATGCCATTCATTTGTGCTCTGTGCCATCCACTATCTGCAAATGCTCATAGGATGTGGCACCTTTGACGCAGTTCAGTAGCATTCACAAATAATAATGTTCACCCGATGTCGGGTGTGCATAATACATGCGACCAATGGCAAAGCCTTTCTTGCGCATTGTCCATCGCTTCAACTTCCGATTTCACAACCATTGCTGAAGGAATTGATCGAACGTAAGGCTTCGTGCAACTTCCAATTCTTGGTTTGTTTTGAACCATTCTGTGAGCATCGTTCTGGAAATGGCTGATCGTGTTACCACTTCCTACACATCATCCTCATCGTCAAACAACACCATTTGTTGATTGGGCAAATGGTATTGCAAACGTTCAACAGCAAGAAACTGCTCATGCATATCAAATTTGAAGATGCGCCACACTGCTTCCGATGCAGATACATAGCAATAGTCAAGATATTTTTTGATTTCATCGGCTTTGACCACATTCCCTTCAGTGGCATTGTCGCTCTGGCACGAAATCTCAACAGTTGCATGATCATGTCCTTTATATACGTACTTGAATAGATACTTGGTTGCACGAATGTTGTTACATACCTCAACGTTGATGTGCGCATCGTACTTGGTTGATAAATAGACATTGTGCGGTACCACCCAACAATTGTCCAATTCAATGCCATGAACCAAAAGTGTGTGCCTCGTATCTCTACGCCGATAAATAGGATATCCGTTTACATCCATCACCGTCTCATATTGGAACTTGCGTGGATATTGTTTTTTGCATTTGCCTTTTTCCATGCAAGGGGCATTTGGAAACACAGCTCCACATGGACCATGAATCATGCATCTGGCAACTGTCTCGTGGGCCAACTTGTTTGTTTCTGGATTCGGAAGTTCAACATTGATCATGCGGTCTACATCCTCGACCATGTGTGGCTTGTAGTCTTCGGCAAAGAAGATGAGAATGTGTGCATGCGGCAACCCATACTTTTGAAATTTAATGACATAGATTCCCGCAATCGTGCGTCCCAGAATATGTTTATTATGAATGTCATTGACCAACTCCTTCAGCTTGATTTTAAACACTCGGGTTACCAAATCCGGTCGATCCTGAGGTTGCTGTCCGAGCAGCAACGTTCTCTTGATCTCAAGCCATTAGGGATTGCAAGTGAATGTAACAAATGCATTTGGGCAGTGGGCCCATCTGCATATTACCATGGCATCTTGATAATTCTGAACCATGTGACGTGGACCTACTGTGAAAGAAGATGGAAGAATGATCCTCTATCCAATGGTAGCAGTGTTATTGTCACCTGCAGTGATGGCGTCCTGAAGGCCTTGATAAAGATCCACACGAAGTTTTTTTTTATTCAGGCGTAGATACTTCAAGCAGTTTTGTTCGAGAGCTGCATAATCGTTCGTAATGTATTGATCCTCAATCGATCACCCCGAAGCAACGCAATGCCATCAGTGTCTCGATGTTGAAGTTGATAACCGTAAAATTCGGCCATTATCACATTGCAATGTTTTCTTTGAAATTCAGCTTTTTTTGCATGGTCTTCATCCAAATCTGCATCAGCAATAACACCATCGAGCAGAATATTCGGATGCCATCCATCCTCACCGTAAGGAAATAGCAATGGATAATGTAGAGCCATGTATCCCACATGTAGTTTGGAAATGCGCTGACATGGGCCAACTTGTTGAGCAA
>Ga0209611_10012736_pt1 | contig 11747 bp, 9 predicted proteins | sample S1TSphgellanicum_3_FD_187693 | JGI IMG/M metagenome (GOLD analysis project Ga0209611, IMG submission 187693) | Host-associated microbial communities from peat moss isolated from Minnesota, USA - S1T2_Fc - Sphagnum magellanicum MG (SPAdes) (version 2) | ecosystem: Host-associated > Plants > Peat...
TGGTGCACATCTGTAGTAGCCATGACAACTGTGAGTGTAGTAGAGTTTGGTGGGTGTAGTGCAGATGTAGCTAGAAATCAAACTTAGCATCAAGCCTTGTGGTTCTGGTCTTCCGTGGGGGAAAACCAAATCAGAATCAAAGAACCACTGATTTTGGTTATTGAAAAAAACCTTCACAAGTCAATGGTTTTCATGAAAGAACTGGGGGTTAGGAAAAGGGTGGTTATTTGCTTTTGCTATAGTTTCAATCTTTTGATTCACATGATTAATAATAATGGGAGAACTTGTTCTCTGATTTTCTTCAGAACCATAGTTATCAACCCTAAGAGCATCTCCACCAACACTTCTATGTGACCCCCCCTCCACACCAGGGAAATTGTGGATGAGGTTCATTAGTTGAAGCCTCTGAATTTCATTCAGAGCCTCCCGAGGAGCCCTGGAATAGTGTAATAAACAAAGTCAAATTGTATTTGTTAACTACTCCCTGTTTCTGATTGGCTAAATAGTTTGATTGGTCCACATGGGTTGCTATTAGTAGTCTCCCACCTATTTGCAGTGCTAGTTTTCCAGGTGGGGTTGGGAAAGAGTTAGTAACTAAAACTTGGATGTGAGAAATATATTTGTCGGGATACTCTAAGAACTGCCTTGATAATTAATCATCAGAGGTTTTGTTCCTCTTTTGATCACCAGGGAAATTGTGGATGAGGTTCATTAGTTGAATCCTCTGAAACTTATTCAGAACCTCTGTAGGAGCCCTGGAAGCGTTTAATAAACAAAGTCAAATCGTGTTTGTTGACCGCTCCCCGTTTCTGATTGGGTAGATAGTTTGATTGGTTCAAGTGGTTTGCTATTAGTAGTCTCTCACCTACTTACTTGCAGTCCCAGTTTGATAGGCAGGGTTGGGAAAAAAGTTAGTAACTAAAACTCGGATGTGAGAAATATTTTTGTAGGGATGCTCTAAGAACTGAACTGCCTTGATAATCATCAGAGGTTTTATTCCTCTTTTTGATAACTGCCCAACACTGTGAAAATATCTTCAAAAAGCCTGCATCTGACAAAAAAATGTGTGGTTATTTCAGATGCAAACATTAAAGCTTTGGATCTTGCTGGGAGGCTTTGTTGGCTTTCTACCCTTGAGCATTCCAATTTCCCCACTCATCTGATTCATCTCCCACCACACCCCCCCCTATTTGGACCTCTATCAGTGTTGACCACTTCCACGGTATGGTATTCATTATTCCCCATCTCCACCCACAAACATGAAAGAAAGTGGACAGCATTGAGTGAGAGAGTGTTTAAATGCTACCTCCTGAGTCAATCATGATTATTATAATTGGCCAATAAAAAGTAGTCATTTTTCTTTTACTGGGTCTTTTGGAGGGCACTGTATGTGTGGCAAGTTTACAGGCCCAAAAGTCAGTTTTCACTGCATTCAATTGTTACAATTCATCCAAATATATAGTGTAAAGGCCATTTTACTGCTCTGGGTGGAGATGCTCTGAGTCAAAACCAATTCCCATCTTCTCAAGTAGCTGCTCTTGCAGAAGAAATGGGAGTATTTCTATTCCATTGATGCCTTCAAAGAAAGTGGGAATGAATTGGAAGTAGGGTTGGGGCACCGCCCAATTTCTTCTTCTGACTGCTCCAGCCAAATGGTGGAAAGAACTCCATAACCAGTTTTAGGGGCTGTCCACTGATTGTGTCTCTTCCTGATTGGACATCCAGGCCCCAGTTATGTTGCATATTGAGCTGCTCATATCACATTCTGTGAGACAAAAAGTGATTCATATCCTCAAAGCTCCTGCAATGTTGGCTATTTCCAGTAACTAGGAGCATTGTGCAACTACTTCTGGTCACCAGCAGCCTCTCGCCAGTTACCTAGTCCATAATTGTCAGCTTCCTGAGCATCTGCTCCTAATAAGACCCTAAACCCTAAACCCTCTCTGTTTCTCCACCAATCATCCTATCATAAGTTGACTCTGTATGTGTCATGGAAGTCTTGGGTTTGCTACTGTGTGTTGCTGACTTGCTTGATCACAACTTCAGCTCCCAGAAAACAACATCACAATGCTGTGACACCCAAATCAAGATAATCACTGTTTTGGGTGTCACAGCATTGTGTGTTTCAGGATCCTCTGAGCTACAAACAAGTCCAAGGCAAGGAAGATCCCAATCCTATTTCCTCATACAACAAATAAGAATTCTATATACATATACAGTGTAAGAAACCTTGAATAACAAGGGACATGATCAGTGTTATCTTTTGGTTGCATTTTCATAACTTGGCAACACAAAAAATAAAAATCCAGTGTGACTCATACAAAGAATTTTGGTGAAAGAAAGCAACAAAGTTGTGAGATTTTGACAAAAAGATTTCTGAAATCACCATTGTTAGACTCTGCGTTCTTCCAGCAAGTTTCACATCAAGCTTTTATCACATCAAACAGAAAATCAAGAGGATTTTTTTTTTTATCTTGAACAAAACTGACTATTGGTTGAACAATAGTGACAGTCTCTTTAGTGTTCAGTAACCTTGAACAGCAACATGTGAAACTGGAGGATGTTGCCCTGTTGATTGGTGTTTGTGTGTGGAGCTTCTCACAAGGGAGAAGCAAAAGGCAAATTGCTAGAGGTGCCAAGCACCAAAGCAGCATATAAAAAGAATGCTGGTGTGTTTCTTCCCCCCTTATCATCAAAGTCCTTGACTAGGTCAGGCAAGATCAATGCAGAGAAGCTTGACTGTTTTGCAACAATCAAGGGTTTAACATAATGTTCCAAGTTGCATTGTATGGACAGAGAGATTCATGGTGTTTTGAATTACACTGGCATCATCTGCCCAGGGTCATCAATATTATTTCCATCACATCCAAGCATTACTGAAAACACTAAAATTTCAGTATTGACTTAAAACACCTTTATTGCAGGTAACTTGCAACCTCAAGAATACTCTAAACTGCTTCTCTGCTAAAATGCACTTGCCTTGCATGCACTGGAGTTTAGGAGGACAAATGTCAGGTTCCACTCTCATGCAAGATTGTTTATCCCCAATTTTGACTCGTACACTATCCATGGTTTGTTGTTGTTATGCCCTTCACACATTTTTGAATTAACCTTGTTATCTTTCACCTTTGGTGATCTTATGATGGATTGAAAAAAAAACCCTGAAGGCATGAACAAACATGGAATTAAGTTATCTCTAATATTTCTAATAGAGTAATGCCATGCACGGTGTAATTTTTTTAAATGATAAGTAATCACTTTATTTGTTCATCCAAAGTTAAACCTCAAATTATTACGTCTCTCTTCTAACACCATGCTACCACTACCAGAATTATCTCGATCTACACACTTTGTTGCTTGTCTATTATCATCACCATCTTGTCACCATTGTCTCTTTGGACCTATTTCTTTGTTTGCTTTCACCACCACCTCTTCACTATGGTATGTTCAAACCCATCTTTTCACATGCCTTCACTAATAGTTTTTTACTATTGTCACTATCTCTTCTTACTAACCTTTCGATCTTGTTCATTGTATACATGACAAGTTTGGTTTTAAATCTTCATCAAATTTTGCCTTGAATTATCTTTAGTTTATGTAATTTGAATTGTTGTACTTGCTACATGAAGCAAAGCAAAATGGATCATGCACAAATTGTGTTATGTATGGGCACCTTGTGTTGTCATAACCTTAATCTTGAACTCATGACCAAAGCAAGGCAAGGTTTGGCAAAGGTGCGGGTCAAGAGTGAGACCCAGGAGTCACATTTCATGTTCCTAGGACTGTGGGAAAGTGTGAGGGAATGAACCCCACTCTCCCAAGTGAACTCCCACTTTGGGAGTTGAAGTCCCGATGGATTTTCAAATTTTTAGAAGGCGATTATAGGGGTTAAAACTTATTGGATTGAAAAGTTTCTTATATCGTTGGAAAGCTCTTGGAACGTAGATGTCTAAAATGGGCTTGCATGACCCATTTGGGCACTTAAAACATAAGTTATGGCCAAAAGAAGGGCCGAGGGTCAAATTGCTAATTTGACTCCCGACCACTAAAAGTTAGGAATCGCCTTGATTTCCTTATGTGTAGGTGGTGTGTCACATATTGTTGGAAAGCTCTCAATGAAGGCTACAATTTTTCTTTAGACCTCACCTCAATCAGAGGTTTACACACAGAGTTATGGGCCTCCAAAGTTGCAAAAGTCCCAATTTCGAGGATTTTGAGACTTCAACTTGGGAGTCCTGAGACAAAATGACATTTGGGTGCTAGTTCTGTGGCCAGGCATAGAGAGAAATATAAAGGGCGAAGGTGGTGGCTTCTCCCAAGTCTGGGCCGTGGTGAGTCTTGTGAATTCGTGTTTGCCCGTGGCTCGTCTGTGCACCAAAAGTGCTCCAATTACATGCTAACCAACTTGTTGTTTGGTTTGTGCAGGTCTATGTGAATAATTGAATTGCTTGTCGCTCTTCCTAGTCCTCATCCTATAATTCCAGCACGCCGTTCTACCCCAAAGTGTCGCAAGCCAGGGAGCGTGCCCCAACTCCTTATCCTTCCGCTATTTTCACCTTAGACTCACATTTGAATCTATCAAGGAGCTTGAAAGTGCGTCATTTGTCATGTTGGTACTAATTCTCAAACCTTTAACACCTTGTGAATCAAATTTTCTCATGTTGAATTGTTTGAATTAAAGAACATTGCATGTTCAATCAATCTATAAATGATTTTTATTTCTATAGCACTATATGACGCACTCTCAAGTCCCTTGTTAGACCCAAAAGGGATCCAGCTATGTCAAATTGCGGAAGTAGTTTGGGACTTAGAGCTGCTCCCAGCTTCCAGCACTCAAAGGGGGGTAAAGGGGGCGTGCTGAAAGCTCCTGGATTAGATTAAAAAGAGGGACAAGCTTACTTAGTTATCGATCCTGCATCCAAATCCAACCAACAAGTTAGTTAGAACTCATTCTGCACCTTTTTGGTGTTGGGACAAGCCACGGGCAACTTAGACTCATTTGATTCACCACGGCCCGGATTCGGGGGAAGCCATCACCTTCCCCCATATAGTATTCTCTGCAGCTCTCCGCGGGACTTGCATTTGAATGGTTCTTTTTCCTGGGACTCCCAAAGTGGAGTCCCGAAACTGTCCTAGTTTGGACTATTGGGACTTTGGACGCTCATAACTCCTCGCCCCAAACTCGGATCGGGACGAGGTTTAAACCAAAGTTGTAACTCTCCTCGAGAGCTTTCCAACGGTGTGTTGCACTTTACCTACACGCACCGGAATCAACCCGATTCCCGACTTTGAGTGGTCGGGAGTCAAACTACCAGTTTGACTCCCGACCCTTCTTTCGACCATAACTTGTGTTGTAGATGTCCAAATGGCTCATGTGAGGCCATTTTGGACATCTACACTTCAAGGCCTTTCCAACAGTATAAAGAACGCTTCAATGCAAGGTGTTTTGACCCCTGAAATTGCACTCTGAATTTTCGGGAGTCCCGGAGAACTCCCAAGTCCCATTTTCGGGAGTGTGAGTGGCGACCTCACAACTCCCTAAAAGTGGGGTTGCGACACTATATGCTTATGATTTTTTTTATTGCGTGTTGTTTGCACAAGAAGACCTAGGTTAATGAGTAAAATGGAAGAACACCCCATGGTTCTTCATTCCCTTCTCACATGTAATATGATGACAATTGTTGAAGAAAATAATTTTGAATGTCGATTAACATAATATTCAAAAGAATGATCAAGTGGAAGTAATCATGACTAAATTAAAAAATTGTTGTGGTATGCATTTAGTGCATGGTGTTATCAACAACACACATATTCATATTAACAAGTTAAAATCACCATTTCAAGAAGATTATTATTATTTTAAAACAAGTGGTTACTCAATGGTGGCACAAATGATGGTTGACATTAGAAATTGCTTATTGGTGTTTTTGTGGCATTTTCAATGGCACGCCCCTGGGCTTGTCAAATGGTAGTCGAGGTAAATATTTTGTTGATTCTTGACATTGTAATGAAATGCAACCCAAGGCACATTTCTTAGCTCCACACATTTGGGGGTTAAAGGGACATGTAAAAGTTTCAAGATGGGATTAAGAACTTGTGTTTAAAAATAAATAAAATTAGATACCTTATTGAGGATTCAAAGATTTCAAAAATTGAACGTCCAAATTCCACCTTACATTTTAAATTTTATTACAAATGCATGTCTTTAGTATTTGTGCAAGATGATTTTAAATCATTCAGAATAATCAAAGGTATATTAATGAGTCCTAACTCATCATTTTTGGGTTATTTCTTACAAATGTCATGCACATGATTCATGTCAATGCCAGAATTGCTTTCACATCATGTTATTAGTCTTGTTGAAGGCAAAATTTCTTATTTGGAAATATTTCACTTGTTTTTGGACAATATCATCTTGAAACTTATTCTTGCATTCTTTAATTACGAGTGAGGGCAACCTGTGGCTACGCCACTCTAGCCACCCATGGCACCTCGCCTGGCCCCCCGCAACGGCTGCCCTGGCCTGTTTTTTCAAAGAACAGGAAGCAGGCAGCTCTTAGGGTCTGAAATATTTAATTTTTAAAATTAATTTTAAAAAAAACAAATTCAGTGTTGGTGAATAAAAGAGTGCATCCTCGTTTCAAGACCCTAACGACGGGTTTTCTCTCTGAGGACCTCGTTTCAGGTCCCCAATGACGGGTTTTCTTTCTGGGAACCTTGTTTCAGGTCCGTCTCGAGGTCTGGACCGGGTACTAAGAATCTCGATTCAGGTCCTTTATCAAGGATTCTGGCCACCTCGGTTCAGGTCCTCGAAGTTGTCAGTTGGGTAATAATTGTCACACAGATCGAAATTCCCAAATCAAGAAATTCCTCAACTTACCGGGCCCCCCCCCCTTCTACAAAGCACACGACAGGGAACGGGCAGTGACTGGAATAATTTTCCAGGCATTGCCTGGACAGACAGACAAACAGACATTGTAGCTTTAATATATAAAATGGATTGGTCCATGTGTGAATCTTGTGAATTGTTGGTACAAGTCCATTTCCAAACTTCTTTGTGTAACTTAAATCAAACTCTTGTGAATAACATTGGATTTACAATGCACACAAGTGTGTTACTTAAAACCCTTTGAGAGTTATGTTTAATACTTTGATGTTTATTAACAAATGTTATGAATGTTCATTACAAGCAATGTATCAAGAGTTGTTATAAATAGGTGGTGTATTAAGAATTGTTGTAATAGGTGGAGTACTAACAAGTGATGTAACACATGATGTACCAATAGGTGTAACATGTGATGCTCCCTTTTGAACAAGATGATAGGGAAAGAGCCAACCAAGCCATTTTTTTACCAAATGAATGTATGTCATGGAATGTTGCATTCTTGAGATATTTAATGAACCATTCTTATTTTTAGTTCTACAAGACTCAATGTGTAAATGTTCTTGATCAATTAAAGTTTCATTTCCATTATGTTCTACATTCATGTCACGCGTTGTGTGACATTTTTTAATTAAATGTTTGTGTGTTAAATACATTAGATTAGTAGCTCAGAGATTTTGTCATGTGTGGTGGATAGAATGTTGGCCATGAACTCAAACATGATTCTATCACATAACAAACCTCCTTCACATATTGTTGAGGTAAATCAAGGCATTCCCTATCTAATGGAAAAAGGTTTCAATAATTTTCATTGATATCAATTGTATATGAATAATCCTTAATCTTTTGGTAATTTCCATATAAGGAAAACATGCTTGTCTTTACATGTGGGCCCACTATAGTGGTGGTTTAAATGTCATGCACTTGTGACTATAGTGGATTTTTTTTTTCCCATTTCATCACAACATTTTCAAATTAATCACATGGGTCCACAAAATTCAAGGTTCTCACATGTTCATTTTGCTTAGCATTTACAAAATCCATGATCTCCTTAAATTATCAATTGTGTTACCTAGCTTTTGGGGATAAACCTAAATGGATGCATCCAAATTGGTTTTGTTTTCCCCTTTTGCTTATTGTTTTGTTAGAGTGTTATTGAGTTATTCAAGTCTTGGGCTTTCATTTGCATGCACACATTAGAAGAAAAGTTTCAATTTTTTATTGTAACTTGAAACTATAAATAAGTTGCAATCAACATCAACAATTAAAAATCTACTAATTGTATAAGTGAAGTCACTTTTGTAACATGTAATAACAAATGATGATTCATCATGATGTCAACACATTCCATATGCATGATGTATACTATCAACATATATGTTCCCATCCATTAACTATATGTATGCAACTTCTAACTAGTCCCCATTTTTGTAACTAACATATAATCCATTCATTAATTGTCACTTGGTACCATATAAGTTTTCTTGTTTATTAAATATTTTAAATGGCTAAAAATGTCACAATGTTGATTAATAATATTTTTTCACATGGCATTATTAATTATTTTATTAAATGAATTTAAAATCAACATGTATAATCTAGGTTGTCCATTATGGACAATCATGGCATGTGACACACATTACAAATTTAACACACGATGAATTAATAATGAAAATCATGCAAAATTTGTTCATTCATAAGTTTATTCATTTTAATCACAAATATCATACATTGAAAACACGTTTGACACACAAATAAATGTGTCGACATATGAAACACAAACCTATGAATGAACAAATGTCACACAAATTTCACATTTTCCTATAAACATGTGTTTCAAATGTGTTTTCAATGCATGATATTAGTATGTGAAACATATGAATTATGAATGAATGAATTTGACATGATTTCTATTACTAGGTCGTGAGATGTTAAATCTACGATGCAAGCTTTAATAGGATTTTGCCACATGGCATAATTAAAGAGAAATTCATGAAAATGAAATTATAAAAAATAATAATCCATGCCATCCAATCTTAATGGTCTTGGATCATAACATTTAACAAAAATGAAATTTGCCACTTCACATGTTTTTCCATATTTCAAATTTTTAATTTTTATAATAATGTTTTTAATCATCTACATCCATTTTGAATAGTCTTAATGTTTTCCACGTGAGATTTTGCCACATGGCATAATCTACTTTGCAAATATTCCAACTATTGTAATTTTGGATTTATTAATAAAATTGAATTTGTCCATTGATTGTAAATTTATATACATTTGTAATGGGGAAAATTTGGAAATCTTTTCATAAATGTCATTTGGGTAATTATTTTCTTGGCCTACTTAAATCCCTCTGGTTGTAATGTTGTATTAATTTGGTGGGCATTAAAGCTATGATTTGCAATTAACCTATTAATTAGTTAGGTAAAGTTTACCTATAACTTAAAAAATGTTACATTACGAAATTTTATACCAATGATTCTATTGAAATTTCACATGGAACACATTTCCTAATGTGGAATATTGCACATCCATCTATCCCTGCCTACAACACTCGAAGCATGTTATGATTTGAAATCTTTCTAGTTCTTCACACTCATGTTTTGATGAAACTTGTGTTTATGATTTGGTTAATATTCTAAACTAGTGGCGCCATAGGTGGTCTTTTTGTTTTGCAATCGTTCCTAAGAAAAAATTGAAAAAATTGATTAAGATATGACCCAAAAAAACATAAAACATCATATGGTGGTCATTTAGTGAACAAACCAACACAACAAGCCAATACAATTGATATAATACAATAATGGCACACATCAAAACTCTCTCCCTCTCTCACTATATATATATGTATATAAGTCAAACTAGAACATGTTATTGCTAAGAGTTGTTGACATCTACAACACAAAAGTATAAAAAAAAAATTGTTCCTACTTGAATTATGTTGTAATTTTGAAAAACATATTTGTTCACAAACATCTTGAGTGAAGCCATCTCTCATGATTGCCATGGCATTTTTTGGTAATTTCTACTCTAGTATTAGTTCCAAGGACCTCCTTAGCCATCCTTATCCAATGGTAAACAAGTGATAATTTTAACAACAATGCTTACAAGGTGCCCCCAATACCAATACTAATTTCAGAAAGGAAATTGTAAAAAAGACCCATACTAGCAACACCTTGATGGTGACCATTATGTCAAACTCAACAAAATCAAATCAAACATGACAAGAATGTGTGAAGTGATAACCTCATTATGACATTCACTACCTAATAGATTGACCAATCCTAATATCAAAACATGTAATTTATTCAATACTTTGGAAAATAAATTGGCCAATGTCCTAACATCTATGATGCAAAGTTGTAATCAAAGATTTGAAATCTCAGCTTCAAGCCCATATTACACTAACCCCCAAGAATTTTATCCAAGTATTGGTTTTTCAACTCTTCAAACCTTGGAGCTTTGATTGTTTGCCACCTTCAAAACACCACATAACTTGTTGACAACCAAAGTAGCAAAAACATCTTGTTCAATGTCCTCAACAACTATTAGCATTGGGTAACCACCCCATATTACATCCTTAAGGATTTTATTCATGTCACAAGTTGGGGAGATCTTGTAATGCCTACAAGGTGCCCCCAATACCAATACATTTAGCACATGCAAAAAACACATTAACCTTAACACACTTTATTATGCTTAATTATTTTTAAACAATCCCATGTTATATAGTCAAAAGCAACAACATACAATGGTGATATAATGAAATTACACAACATAAAACATACCTTGCAAACATATAAAACAATTATTTACAACATGTCATTATAATCCCAACAAGTTCATCACACCATTGAACTTTAAGAAGTTTAAGAGGTTCTAAAACACCCAATTATACTTGTATTATGCACTTTTGGCCACATAATTAAATTGTTGTATCAAACTAACGTCTTTTTTAGATGAATGAAAAAAATGGTAAAATGTAGCCACAATCAAAATACATTCCTTCCACAACATATAAGTTACTCTTGGAACTTTTGTATTGTTCCAATGTGACGACACCTTTGTAATTTATTTTGTGCATGGCTTCAATAATCATCTACCCTACTTCTTCATTGTTGCCAATGTTTATACAATTATAACATCTACCATTTCATTGTTCAATCATTACACCAAAATGTGTTGTAATTCACTTTTGGTTTCATTAGATTTTGAATGAATTTGGACATTTTTACCATGGTGAAATTGGTCAACCCCCTAGTGAATGGGGACCAATTGTTACGAACAATGAATTGTTTCACTAATTTTAGTGAAACAAGGTTAATCTCAAATGAAATACAAATTTACCAAGTCATTCACTTGCTAGTTAATTAATTAGCTAGCATGGAAATCAATTAAAATTAAAATATTTAATATATAATATTATTGATAATTTCATGATTTTCAGCATATGAGTTATTGACACGTGTCACTACCTAGGTTAGGTTAAAAACTTAACCTATGTACGTACATAAGCCACGTAATCAACCTAGGCACCTACTTTAGGAAAGTAGATAGGAAAATATTTGGTCAACTTACCAATGTTGAGCATACACAACACCACTTATGAAGTTTGATCCTTTAACCTTTAGAATGGAGGCAAACACCCTTACCATCAAATCACCCCACTTGTTGTGATAATATGTTACATTACATTTTATTTATCAAATACTTCATTTTAGACATTACAAAACATAAATTTTGAAAATTCATATTTTATTGAAATTTTGTTCAAATGAAATGATTTGAATTTACTTTTAAAGAAAATCTAATAATGTACATAATTACATTTATTTTTTTTGAAAATGTAAAATCATTT
>Ga0209611_10012740_pt1 | contig 11743 bp, 10 predicted proteins | sample S1TSphgellanicum_3_FD_187693 | JGI IMG/M metagenome (GOLD analysis project Ga0209611, IMG submission 187693) | Host-associated microbial communities from peat moss isolated from Minnesota, USA - S1T2_Fc - Sphagnum magellanicum MG (SPAdes) (version 2) | ecosystem: Host-associated > Plants > Peat...
TTGCTAAAGATGTCGGTGTTTCTCGAGCTCACTTCGCTACCACAATCGAAGCCTATGTTGGCAATGGCAAGGTTGGATGAATTAGGTTGTGGTGATGGTGGTGGTAGAGCTTTGGTGCAATGTGTTCGGCCTGCACATCTTTCACATCGTCAACTTTACCAAATGATGGGAAACAACTATATTTGTGTTATTTGCAGGTAATTTTTAATTCAATAATTATTTAAGTGTTAATATCATTTCATTAAATAAGAGTTGTATTATCTAACAATTGTTGCAACCATCATCTTAATTCTAATTCTTTTTTCTTAATTAATAATGACCAATAAATTGAAAAATATTTTCCAACTCTTCCTTAATGATGGACATTAAAATTATACTCTCTCTCTCTCTCTCTCCATTCCTAAATATAATTTGCATCAATTAATTTTTGGCCTTTCCTTCGTAGGTAAGGATATTGTGTTTAGATTCATTATAGAATATAGTAGCTTAATGGATTTTGGCCCCTAGGTACTAATAATAATAGGTCTCTTTTTATATGAGGATTTTTGAAAGATGATATTTTGGCTTGTGTTGAAACTTGAGATTAGTTATAATAGAGTTATAATATCTTGAAGGATTTTGGTTTCTTTGAGAGGATTTTTTGAAGATTAATATATTTTTGCATGGTGAAATATTTGAGTTTCCATATTTCTTGTTTTGCCTTTAAGATACTTTTTTAATGTAAATGGCAAGGCAATCATCGTGTGACACATCCCCTTGTATTGGGTGTTTCTTCCAGAGAGCAATTGCCACCAAAAGATGTAATAAGCCCATGGGGATGTCCTCACCTCTGTCATTTTACATGCCTTCAATCCCAAGCACATCATAATTTAACCTCAAATTGCCCTTTATGTGAGGAGAATGCTACAACAACCCACCAGCTCTTGGTTCCAAAGTCTCAAATCCCAACAACATCATCCCCTACCAACATAAGTATTTTGGAACCTTGTGTTGGGCCTCCGAAAGAAGGTCCATGCACATACATGTGGAGATCTATCCAAGGCATGATGAGCCCCCTCCCCACCATAGCTTGTCCCTCTTGCCATCAATCCTTGCCAAATAACATGGTGATCCCAACTACTACTACGTCGCAAGGGGCATTGGGTCCTATGCCTTTGGAGCTAAAGGTTAATGCTCGATTCAAGGGCGATCATGTTAGTAGCTTGATCTTGTATAGCTCTCCTTCAAGCTCCATTGATCCAACGATTTTGGACCATGCAAACCCAACTTTCATACCCCAAGAAGGTGATGTTGTGGGTACTATTGTTGTATATAGCTCGCCATCGGGCCTTGCTCCTCAACCAATTTCTTTGCCTGTCAGGTTTCCCCTTGCCTCTCTCATTGACACATAATCCCATTGTTGTGATCAAAGATGTCATTAACTAAAGTAGGCAATTAACTTACTTGGGTTTCACATCAAGGAAACTTGGGTATTAAATCGGGCAAACATTTTGTGTTTTGGTTTTCAGATTGCAAGCAATTGAAGAAGTCCCAAAGATTTTGTTACAATCATCATCAACCATAGATGATCTCAAGGGAAGAGGACACCAAGGCATGGAAAAGGGTAGTCAATTTAACAAAGAATTAGAGGCATCAAAAATTGGACCATTCTTGCCACAACCTACTTTTGTGAACCATTTCCCTATGTTTTCAAACCTTGCCCAAAATGCTTCTTCATCTTCCACAAGAGTTTTTGCTAAAATGAATGGGGAAGATTTAGGTACATTAGAAAATTCAAATGAATTGGCTCCTGTTTGGGTAACGGTCATCAAAGATGGGCAAGATGCAAGAAATATTTTGACTAAAAAAAAGGAGTTGGAGCAATTTGTGAAAGTGAAAGAGCTTGAATTCACACACAATTGAATGGTGTTGATTTTTGTTTATATGGGAATTTTGTTAGATATTGGTTGTTAATGTAAATCATTAACACTTTCTATTGAGTTTCATTCTCAAGGTCTGTAGGATTTTTTCAATTCTCTATTGCACTTCTCATTGCTAATCTTTGACATGGGTTTGTGTTGTGGATGTGTTGTGATTGGTTGGCCACAAACTTAAAAATAAAATGAATTTCCAATATATGAAAAGTTTCAAAGTAAGTTTATGTTGACTCTTGTGATTCTTGCCACAACTCTTCTTGACAAGAGCATTGGTAGAAAAGCTTTGTGCACCCAAGTCTCATCATGACCTCAATTTGCCATAGTATTGTGTTACCCAAAATTTTGGCAGGGCAAATTGAGTTACTATGTTAAATGTCATTCCTTGCTTAAGATACTATTTGTGTTTCACACATCATCTAAAAGAACAATCAACCATATTTTTTTTAACTAACCTCTTGCCACTATTTATGATAACTTTAAAATCCTTAGCAAAAATTTATTGCAAATCACCCTTCACACTAACTCCCATAATTAATGATGGTGTGCACCAACACAACAAATTGTGTCAACACTCCTATGTGCCACCAAATTTTAAAAAAGAGTCAAAAGCTTGAAGTTAAATGCATTTTTTAAAAAATTCCATCCATTCCAAAGGAGAAAGAAGTTAGAAGAAAAACAAGAGAAAGGCTCACCCAAAGGAAATAAAGGCTCACAATTAGGGGGGAATGTCCATCCATTCCAAAACCATTCCAAATCCGAAGGAGGTTGAAGGGGGGAAGGAGAAAAAATAGGGTCCATGCCCCATTCCAAAGGACTAGTAGGTTGAAGGGAGAATTTTTTTGGGGTCAAATTGATGGAAAGGAGAAAAAGGTTGGAAAAGAAATAAGCAATTATTTACCCATTCCACAAGAGGAGGTTGGCAAAAATGTGAGCAAAACATGTAAGGAGAGAATGATAAGTTTGTAAGTATGTTTGTGTACAAGTGGTAAAGCCCATGGCAAGGGCATTACCAAAATAAGGGCATGCACAAGGTGATAGTCAAACGCAAGCCCAATTTTATTGATGCCATTGCCTTTAGGCTTATTTGGCTTGAAAATAAACCCATTGAAGTAGAGGAACTTTTCAAAATCGAATTACTTATTCAAAAACCACAATGTGCCTTCTCTCCTTTGAGAATTTTTTTTGTTTTATAATGTTACCTCCAAATACACTAATTTTTTTCTAGGAAGTATTTAAGTAAAGAGAGAAAGTAGAACTGTAGGTAGGTACAAAGTCCTCATATACATAAATACCCTCACTTACTACGTGTACAATCTAGTCTAATATCATGTGATGGTGATTGTCATTTGTGACAAGACACAAGTGTTCAATGTGTCTTATAGTGAAAATTGAACAAGGTGATGTTGAAAAAAAAATTAATTAATGCAAACTTCAAGGGTTTCATGGCTAACAATGTTCAAGCCAAATTGAATGTAATACAAATCATGTATGATAATGGGGATCCCAATGAACCCATGGTCAATAGGGAGGGAGCATGTTACTTCCATTAGATTCAATGTATGGACATACACACAAAACAACAAATCAAACCAAACCAAAGATGTGTGAACAACACAAAACCTTATGTTATGAATATAAAAATACCACCTCGTTGGAAAAGCAAATGTTCGCTATGTAACTATTTAATGTTGGTGGAATTCCTCGGGGGCTATAAATGTAGCTAGGCTTCAAAAGTTGGACAATTGGTTCAATTTCCAACACATTCATGTCAAACAATGGGAGATTTTATGATACATGTAATTTCCCCATCCCTCCTTTGCATACTTTTAAAGTTTGAAATCAATCTAATGAATGAAAAATACCCAAAAACATTTTGAAAACATTGTAACCAGTGCTTTTAAGCAATAAAATGACTTGTAAATGGACTTGAATGTTTTTGACAATGACATATTTTTAACAAATGTTTTATGTAAACCATAACATAATAGTGAGATGCAAATTTTAAAAAATTTAAGAGATTTAAAAAAAAACTTTTGTCCAAAATATTTCAAGAATATTTAAAAATAAACCCCCAATAAGTAGTCACCCAAGGGGGCATGTGTGGTTCATGATATCCCATTTGCACCTAGTCCCAAAAATTCCAGATTTCATCAAGTTGTGCAATTTTGTGAATTCATAATTCATGCATATAAACTCTTATTCAAAAAAATTCAAGGGAAAAAAATTAGCCTTGAACAAAAATTAACAACTTTATATCACATGTTTTAACCAAAGGTCATTTAACAACTTTTTGGACATTTTAATGGACAAGAATCAAACTACAAGTTTAATTCTTGACCATTTTTTTGGCCATAACTTGTGTTCTAGATCTTCAAATAAGGAATGTTACCTCACTTTGGATATTTCACTCTTCAAAAGCCTGATTTGGACAAGGTTTTGTGCCTCGAACCTTATTCCAAATTATCAAAACACCATGGGATTCCAATTCCCAAGTTTGAATCCACATGGGAGTGTTGGGACTCATTTTCTTTCATTTTTTCACACTTATATGAGTGTGCTTGAATCCTAAGGCACTATTTCAGCCCACTTCCCTTCCCATGCTTTAACTTTGGTCACGAGCTTTAGGGTTACAAATTACAATAGGTCTCATACTCAATTTGATTCCACTTGGAAGCATTCAACTTCCTTCATCTTAGGAAGAACACTTGCCCCTCCTAGGAATTGGTCACACACCTAAATTAAGTCATGACATTCTCATTCACTTAAAACAAATATCAATGTTCTTGTTGACATTATGGGACTTTTTTTAAAGCCCCATGATTGATTTCCATGCAATTGAAAGCCAAGCCTTCAATTTTGTTTTCAACTCAAGGCTTCACATTCTTTCATGTTTTGTCACAACCTCAAAACGAGGTTGTGACAAAAATATTTCAAAATGAATTATAGTCATAGTTTATGCCAATTTTGGGTAATATATAGATTGGCATTGGGCAAGTATGTTCACACATGATCTAGTGCCTACAAAAGCAATTACATTTTGCACGATATAATAATTGTTTTAATTGACAAAATAGAATGATTGCTCTAGGTGGATTTATTTAAATAGTCTCCCACCTTGTATTGTTTTAGTTTTCATGTTTAAGGGTGGGGTTTGAAAATCAATTAATACAAGCAATCTTGGATGTGAAAAACATTGTTGGAAACCTCAAAAAAAGGTTTAGTAAAGCTTTCTAAATGAGTTATACAAGTCTACTATTAACCCCTAAATGTTGACCATGAATGCTTGAAAACCAAAAAAGATTTTTGTTTGAATTTTTTAATTGATGTAGTAGGCAATTTTTTGCATTTTTTCCAAATTTTGTTTAACCATTTGGACTATGGTCATGGCTCCAAATGTCATGCTAACAAGGGAAATCCTTGTCAATTTTACAGGGTTTTGAATGAAATAAGGCCTATAATGGCCTCTTTTGTAAGAGTGAAGAAGGTAATGGTTGTTATAAGGATAATATGAACCAATCTTGGGAAGGACAATCTAAAAAATGATTGTAATTAAATATGGGAGGGTGAGGGTGGGCAACACTTATTATAGTTGATCCACTTTCGATTGACTAATTTTTTTGTTTCATGTTTTAGTGAGGACATTTTTAAAAAATTCATAGTCAGAACAACTATATTGAGATTTGACCAAACATTTAGGGGTTAACACCAATGTTGGAAAGGTCATGTTCATGTTATAGGTTAGGTTTTGGGATATATGGTCTAGAGGTTCATAATTTTGTTCAAATTGAATTTGGATCTAGACCATGAGACCAAATGTTTTCTTGAAATTAACACTTGAACTTGGACCAAGTTATAGTTTTTTTTTTTAAAAATTGTATTCTATAGTTTCTTTTAAAAGTACAAGGTTTTAAAAAGTGCAACAACCAAGCCCTATTTATAGGTTGTGACAATTCAACTTTTGGGCAAACCTTATGAGATATACTCCATAATGGTGTTGTGTGCATTTGGCATCACCAAACAAAAGAAAGAAAGATGATGTGTAACTTAAACTCAAGGAACTACCATTAATTTAGTGATTTAATGTTATGTGGCTACCAATTCACATATTCTACCCTTTAATGAACAAGTTGAGAATTTATGGTTCTACTTCTCCAAAAAAAAACCCAAAAATTTAGCCCCTCAACCCCCACCCCCAAAGGATTTTTTTTTCATGATTGTATTGGTCCCCAATTTTCTCCTACACTATTAACCCATATCCATGATCATGGGTACCTATTTAGCCAAGTAATTACCATGTAGTAATTGGCCCAATTTGACATTAATTAAAATTTTGAATTTTTTGGTACATACTTGGTAACTATGTTGAAAGTTATTGAAACCTTTTTTTTGGAATAGATGACATATATTAAATCTAAATATGGGTACAAGTGTAAAAACCTTATTTTACTCCCTATTCTTCTTTTTACGAGTACCCAAGTGTTCCATCATTGTTTCATGGCAATCTTTCATCCAGTTGATGAAACTCACAAAACCATCATCCATTTTATGAAATACCCTTATCAAGCGCATGAATCCATTTACTTAGGCCAAACAAATGGCTCAAATGTTTGAGGCAACTCCTTTAAAAAAATGATATTACATGGTCATACAATTTGATGTTTACACCCTTGTCACATTCAATAATGATCTCGACCATTATTTCATGCAAGCAAGTTAGGGTTCGATCCATGGGGGTGGATGAACCTTCGGGCACATTGACATTGTCATAATGACCATCCTCATCTATGGTTGCAAACCCCCCAATGTCAATAATGTTGATTTCATCAACTTGATATTGGTTGCAATTTTCATTGTTGGACGCACCATCATCCAATTGCAAATATGATCTATTGGTGAACATGGATTTCAAACCATCACAATGAATCCTAAAATAAGTGTCATAGTACTCAATGATATTTTTCGATGTAAGGTTGATACAAATCAATTGAATAATAATTTGATGTTTGCAAAAATTACTTCACAATGCCCATTCGTGAGTGCAATTTGCATACGTGGTGAAGGGGGCACGAATCTTGTAAATAACATCAAGATGTTGTTGGTTTTGCACCCACCACAAATTGTCACCATCGTCCCTTTCAAAAGTAGGTGGGATCACATTAGTGTGTGGAATCCGAGTAGTTTTGTCAATGCTTATTGCCACAAGTTGCACCATGACCTTATTATAAATAAACCGTTGCCTTTTCATCTTGGCTTGGTGCATATAATGTTGTGCCACTGTCATGGTTAGCCTCCACATTAACCAATTGATGTGACGCCCTTTCAAACCTTTAGTTTCAAGAGAAAACCAACACTTTAGAACCTCATGATAAGACTATATGCTAACTTGTGTCTTGATTAAAGTGATTAAATTGGGACTCGTCGAAGCGCAACCATCCAAAGTTATGCATGGACGTGCACAACATATTTACAACCCATCATGTAATTCGAGTATGTGTGAAAAGTCAACATGCAACTTGTAATGCATACATAGCAAAAATGTTTTAAAACATGCCTTACTTGGAAAGGAGTAAATCACTTATTGAGTTGGCAATAATAGGCCCAAAAGTATCTTGTCGAAACAACACAAGGTTGTAGGTTATCAAAATTTTCCATCATGATCTCCTCCCATGTGCCTTGAAAGATTCAATGGCTTCATTTAGGTTGATGGACATGAACATCACCATGTGGAGGTGATCAAGTATGCATGCCTCACTTTTGGATCCTTGATTTTCTCTATGGAATGCAAGCGCCATGCCATCAACACATGTGATGCACAAAAAAAAGGGATAGGATTTTAGCTCCACACAATCTTGCCATGGTACACCCAACATTAGTGTGCTTACCATGAACAATAAATATGTTACACAATCCCCACATTAACATAATATAGAAACATAAGACAATGCAATAAAAAGTAAAAAGACAATGTACAACCTACCCCGTTCTTGCAAGGCATCATCCACAATGAAACACAATGGTTTCCAATGTGGCATATACGAGAAAGGCTTTATCCTTAGGGCACCCAACCATTCCACCAAATCTTTGCACGTTTGTTAATTCGAATGATCCAAACAACTAACATCTTTATGTGATGAAAATCAAACAATATCAATGAAAATAGGTGGTAGTTCACATCATTGGTGCCAAACATGACATCCATAGAAATAACCCTGTTATGACCAAATTGGAGCATGGCCTGAAGTTGTGTTTAGTGTTTGGACCTTATGGTGAATGGGACATAAATCCCATTCATTTCACTTGCATCTTGGAAATAAAAAACATCATCTAGATGAGCACAAACCCATGATTGAATTAAAAATGTCAAGTTTTTGTGCAAACACCAAGTGCACCTTTTGTGCTTTCAATCTAAGTAGGCAATATCTTGGAGTTTTAGAAAATCATCCCAAGTCATCCATTCATCGGCATTCACCTTTGCCCACCAAATTTCCTTGTGTTTATCATAGATTTGTTTCATGGTGTACCTCACCCTAATTGGGTCCATATAAAATCCTTCAACTTGTGGGACATGCGTGGAACATATGTTGACATCTTTGATGTGGACCTTGGGTCGCATGCACTATGAACAGGATTTCCATTGACTTGGGTGTGAGTCTGATGGTAAAATGTGTCATAGATGTTAACACCATGGAGTTCATTCATTTGAATGTTCATCCATTATTTGTAATGAACTTGTACTTAACTCATAATTTAGTTTCAATTAATTCCTAGTTAACTTATAGTTAAATTTTAATTCACTTTTAGTTCATTTCTAATTAACTTTTAATTCATTTCTAATGAATTCTTAATTAACTTTTAATTCATTCTTAGTTAAATTTTAATCCATTTTCAATTGAATCTTTTTGCTCATGGTTTACACATGGGTACACATGAGTGAATATAAGCCACATGTAGGTTGGATGTTTCTTGATAAACTTTTTTGAGCTAGGTGCCCGTTGGGTATAAATATAAACAAAATTCCCTATTACCTTTAGTTTGTTTAACACCAATTTTGGGTACATTTTCTTGTCATAGCCTCGTTTTGTTTTTATTCTTTGCAAAAAAATTATGCTAAATTTTTGTTTCGCATGTGTCACGTTCTTGTTATTGTTTTTTTGTTTCACAATCAAGATTTGGGATTAGGCTTGTTATTTTTTTTGTCTTGATTTAGGAAATTTTGTAAATTTGGTTGTTTTTGTGCTTGTGACAAAAGGTGATTTGCACCACATTGGCCATGTGTAAAGCCTCTTGATGAAAAAGTGAGCCAAATAACCATGTTTGATTGACCTCATGTGATTGGGGTTTTCATAATGGTCCTTTGGCCCATAACCACATTCATTCTTACAAAACACAATTTCCATTGAATAAAATCAAAAAACATAAGAATGACTAACCCTAGCTTGTAAAAATGACCAATGGAAAAAAATTATAAGTTGTTAAACGATACCAAGTATATCCAAGGTGATTATTTATTGCTGAATTTTTCACATCTTGTTAAAGGGACATTCTTTTGTATGTTCCATTCCATTGGAGTTTAAATATACCTTCATTCATCTTACAAAAACTCAAAAACACGAGCATGGGGGATGTATATAGTTTGAATTGCCATCTTATTTTAACCTTCATGCTTAAACCCATCTTTCCACACCATGTCAACATTCGAAAAAGGTGATTTTGTTAGGTTTTGGATTTTGATGGATTGGGATAATAAAATTCACCCCATGCTTGGAATTGTTAAAGAAATAACCTTATAGTAGAAATCCCCAACTTGTGAAAACCCATGAAATACCTTCACATGTTTACAAATTGTAATAACCTTAATCAATAAAAACATTAAATCATAATCAACAAAACTCTCAAACCTTATAAGTGAACCTTACCATAACACATAAACAAACAATAGTTCACAAATGGTGAAAAAAACCACACGGTTATTTTATGGCCATCTAGACTTATGCAAATAAATAAATCCCTATTTTCATAGAGACAATCAATTCTATATATGTAGGGTTTTCAATCAAAATGTGCAATACCCACATGTAATAATAGTAAACACATTGACCATGGGACTTCTTTGCCTGAATGTGGTATGTTTTTGCAAATTGATACTTTGATGACCATCCATATCCAAGGGAGAGCAAAATACCGTAACTGAAAGTTTTAAAAAATAAATGGAAAGGAGTTTATTAAGAGAGGATATCATATTGTTGATGTTAAAAGGTGATGCCATTACTACTCAATGGGGTTTTGGCCTTGAATGAAAACACATTCATGGATAGATCAACATGGATGTCACTAAAAAAATAAACATCAAACCCTAAATAATTCCAATGGTGGATGGTATGAACCATGATAATTCCAATCAATCAAGTACACATGACCTTAAAAAATATATACATAGCCATTATTGAAGACAAATATTTAAATATAGATTAAATGAAGCCTCAAGCCTAAATAGATCAATATGGATATTATTAAAAAAATAAACATTAAACCCTAAACCCTAAATAATTACAATGGTAAATGCCAAACACCCTAATAATTATATGATCATTTACACATGCCCGAAAATTATAACCACAAATTAAACCCTAATTTGGATCCCCAACTAAATAAAACAAACAAATGAGTGGAAGCCATGGTGTGTCTTTTATTTGTTTGTTTGGTTTATTAATGTGAGCCTTTCTCCACTATCCTTGAAAGAATGAACGTGTCTTTGGGCATACATGTGCAAATGCCAATTTTCTCCCAAAATCCATATTAAGTTTAATTTGAATTAGGCTTAAAAGGTGCAAAAAGTCATAAACATTTGTTGTTTCCATAACCCCAAATTATAAAACCCTAGTGTTAAATAACATAACTAATTATACAAACATAATATTGTTAAATCTAATCCACATTGCTTAAATACACCATTAAACAAGCAAATCAAATTGTTCAATCTAGGCTTAATTGTTTCATGAACTTGATTACAACATCCATTAAATGTGTTTAAACTAAACTAGAGCTTCATATTCCTTAGACATATGCGTTGGATTTGCAATACCCCCATCAAGGAAAACACTTTCCAAGCACAACATGTAATACCTTCATTGGGGGGTTTCACATGTTGTGGATTTTCAAAAGTTTATGTAATACCCTTAAAACATAGTAAAACATCATGTTTAAAACCAATGTTTATTTGCAATACCCTTAAAATAGGCGGTGACAATACATTAATTGTACCTTTTGTTATTTGTTTTAGTGAACAAGACCAAGCTCCATGTAATACCTTCATTTTATTCTTTCCTCATCATTTTCGACCATTGGGGGTCTATTGGAATGGCAACTAGGTAGGTAGGTGTAGCCATGTAGGTGGGGTTTGGTAAGTACCTATCAAAAGTGTTAATAGATAGGTAGGAAGGTGGAAGGGCAAGAAGGTAGATAAATAGATGGGTGGGGATGAGAGTAGCACATTTTAAGTGAGTAGATTAATGGGGAAGAGTCTACTCATGATTTAAATATATAGGTGAGTAGGTCAGTGGGAGACAGTGAGGGGTAGCAGGTGGGCGGGGGGGAAAGTAGTAGGTATGTAGAGAAAAAAAAAGCAAGTGAGCTAACCACCATGGTTTATAGCTAGGGAACTGAAACCCAACAGAAAACTGTTTCCTGATCACTTATCATTCATCCTTTATGGTGCACTGGTGGGACCTGGTTCACTATGGCCCTATCTATCCTCACATGAAATGGGTGTTACAACAAAGATTTGTATAACTCTGTTTTGTTTGATGGGACTTATTTTGGTTGAAAGG
>Ga0209611_10012741_pt1 | contig 11743 bp, 13 predicted proteins | sample S1TSphgellanicum_3_FD_187693 | JGI IMG/M metagenome (GOLD analysis project Ga0209611, IMG submission 187693) | Host-associated microbial communities from peat moss isolated from Minnesota, USA - S1T2_Fc - Sphagnum magellanicum MG (SPAdes) (version 2) | ecosystem: Host-associated > Plants > Peat...
AGATTGCTAACGGCATGGGGTCCACAGTCCAAAGGTAAGGACTCAAAGGTCTTGGAAGTTGGACCCCATGGTAGTAGAGCCTCCAATGATGACCAACCATAGCCATGCATAAGATCCATTAGTCTTCATTCCCTTTCCCAGAGACGGCGTGTGCAAGCGTGTGCCATTCTGTCGTGGATGGATCACTACAGAACCAATATGTGCAATGATTAAGTTATGCACAGTTCTCCAATCTAAATTATCGTTCTTCTTGTTTGGACATGAGTAGCTCAGTTTGCTGAGAACTTCATCATGGCCCTGGCCCCCACTACCTTATCAAGGATTTTTCAAATTGTGCAAAGTTCTTGAGGATACCTGATCAAAGGTTTTTTAATTGTGCAAAATTCCAAGTGGTGAACTAATTTAGGTGTGAGGAAACCAAGAAGCTTGCAGGTCCTCATTAGAGCATCTGCACCCACACCCTCTATTTGGGCCTCCTCCAGTGTTTCTCATATCAAACAGACATGGTAAAATATTCCCTCATCCCCACCATAAACATGAAAAATTGGACAGTAGAAAGTGAGAGAATGCCATCACCAGAGATTTTTTTTCCCAATTTTGTGAGGTCCAAGAAATGGTGTTGAATGTTAAAAAACATGAAGATTGCACTAGAAAATCAGAACCCTCCAAAAAAATTGCAGAAAAAGGTTGTCAGCCCAGTGATAGAGTCCTAAAAACGGGTTGTGGGGTAGACATGCTCTAAAGGCAAGTTGCAAGCCTACGTGATATCACCTTGCAATTTTTAGAGCTAGGAAATCGGATGGTGTGGACTATGAGGGGGTTAGGATCATGATTTCATGAACACTATGAGAGTCCCTTGGAAGAAAATCATGAGTACAACAGGTGCCAAGCGGATATTGTGAATGGGTCATGTACCTTTTTCTATATCACCTTGTCTTTACTCAGCTGCTATAAGTTTGTTGTTGTACTGAGCAAGAAAACTTTGTGAATCTCTCTTTACCTCCAGACTCCCCTACCGATTGTTGGGTTGGATTGAGTGAGGATTTGCCTGGTTATTCTGTAGCTTCTCAACTGATTGAATGTTTTCTGGGCATATTATAACTTATATGTTGTCCAGTATTCCAAGTTATATGTTGAATATATTGTGTACAACCATTTTGAGTGTTCATATATGTTCTCCTCTAGTGTACTGGTTTCCATTTTGTAACGTTTCACAGGTTTCTTCATCAAAGCTCTGATGGGTGGAGATTCTATGGGAACCAGCACAGAACCAACACAAAAGTTCATTCATTGGATCTGATACTCATCATGCCACAGATTGGAGTGGATATGAATGATGGCTTGTGAGAGTGTTGTGTGTTTGTCTGGATACATGAAGTCAGTCCTCAACAACTGAGTTCTTTTGACTTAAATGCATGATGCATAGAGAGCAGTAGGTTTTCAGCTGTCCAAGGTTGTAAAATTCTATATTATTTGCAACATATAAAATCACAACATTTAAGTGCCAGTTTACTCAAGACAACTAAAAATAATTCAAGGCTCCAATTCTAACAATTTCATTGGTCACAAAGGTTTCTTTTCATGCCTATTCTCAAGGGCCCATCTAGTATCTGCACTTGTGTTTATTTCTTATCCAAATAGACAAGGTTAAAACTTTGCTTGATACTCAAGAAAAGGGCCAAGAATACATGAAACCATAAAAGCTATATCAATATAACCTCCAGGGTGATGATTCAATGGTACAGTCCTCATTTGATACCACAAAAGTCAGTGGTTGAAACCTGTTGGTGAGCAAGACTTGAAATTATGGGGTAATGCCAACACCTTGTCAAGTTGGATCTACATTATGTTCAAAAGAAAGAAGGAAGTTCTATGAGCAGCACACCTACTTGCGAGTATTGCTAGCACTTCAGCCATTAGTTGTAGGTGCATGATGTTTGAGGAGTTTGAAAATGCTTCAGAAGTTTCAACTAGAGTTTGAACAAGCTGCAAAGTGCAAACCAGTGCAAAGTATGAAGTGCAACCCAATGAACATTATGCAAAGAGCAAAGTGCAAACCAGTGAACATTGTGTGGTTATTTGAAGAATGGCCTGTTCTGGCTTTTTGGAAAAAAAATTGATAATAAAAAACCATCGGTTTTGATTATTTCAAAATCCTCAAAGAACTGATGGGTTCCATGAAAACAGCAGTAAAGAATTGGCAAGTTTCATGAAAGAACCAACGGTTTTAAGGAAAGAGCCAGTTGGCAGTTTTCATGAAAGAGCCAGTTGACAGTTTTCATGAAAGAACCAATAAAGAACTGGCTGTTTTATAGGCAGTCGTGTGATTTTGACAAAAGAAAAATTTGGGAGCCATGGCTATATACCAGAACTGGTTCTTTGATCTTTTGACAACCATGGTTATGAAGTTCCCAAAAATGAACCCACAATTTACAGTAACAACAACACCTGGTGAACATTCCTCAAAATGTCTACCAAATGAAAACTACAACATCCAAGGTTGCAATCTCTCCCTTTGAGGAGAGGGGCAGAGCCAAAAAATTGTATATTCTAAGTGATCACCAAATTCAGTTGCTTACAAATTTGTGGGTGAAGAAGATGGATTGAAGAAACATATGAGTCATATGAAACAGCAAATGCTGAAATTTCCCTGTATGACCCTAAAAACCCTACACCCTAAACCCTTACAATTCCTCTAAACCCTAAAAACCATAAAACCTAAACCCTACAATTATTCTAAACCCTGAATCCTCCAATGTTCTGTAGGAAATGCCGCAGTCTGCCGCAGTTCCTACATTCAGCCATGGATGCTTTTCTTCTGTACAATTGTGATTTGCTTCTTGGATGTGTACATTGATGAAGTTCCAGGCTGCTCAATTCCAAGGAAATTTTGGCTGAATTCGCGTCAGCTTGATCATCAATCTGCAGTTCTAATCCGAGGAGTATTTGGAGGAAATTGAGGAAAATTGATGTCTAGAACTACAAAAGAATGTTGGGTTTTGTTTCGCCGAGATCATGCAGAAAGAATGTTTGAACAAGGATTTTGTTTTGTGGAGAGACGCAGAAAAAAATTCATATTGGTGGGTTGTGTGTGTATTGGACTAGTTGATTTTGGAGCAGATTCTGCGAATTTCGCCCTGTGAGCCTGTAAGGACTCCGATGTTACCCATTTTCACGATCGCTTGAGCGAAGCGGCTATCGAAGTGGGTAGATTGCCCCGCAAAAGACGTCACCAATGCCGACGTTGTGGGGTCTTGAGTCAGCTCCTGGTCGATCTGCATTATGCCATGGTTCTGCTTCAGCTGCTGGTAGTAGCTGGTGTCGAAGACGAACTCTGTGCCTTGGTCTAGTGCCACCGTATTGCCTAGGCCGTTCAGCTGCGGGCCGCACACGGACTTCAAGGAGGATGCTAGAGATGGTGTCATGTTCGGGTCTTGGTGTCCCGTTCCACTGTAATTGTACAGACGGTTGAAGAAGAATTCGCAGTGTGCCACTCCTACTGTGTGAGCTCCTAGGAGAGTAACCATGTCCTGGAGTGTGAGGCCGCGTCCCTGGAATGCGGAAGCCGCTGAGGCTACACTCATGGTCGGAGCTGGTATATTCACTGAAGACGCCAACGACACTCGGCTGTCTCTCCGCCCCGTCGGGACTGCGTAAGTGCTTCCCCCAGCCTGCAAAAATCATAGCGAGGGAAATGCTCAGAATCATCTTGAGAAAAGCCGATTGAAATTCTTGATTGATTGTTCCATCAATTTGGGTCTCTTTCCATTAGGATGCTGTGATCTGAGCACAGTAGCCTAATGGAAAACCACTCATGACAGAGAACCTCTCATGACAGAGGGCCTTGTTTCTTGCTGGATGGATGGGCACTTTCCCTTGGAGAGTTGCAACTGCGTTGAAAATATGTAGTTACTCAATGTTGGAACGTGAGGTGGTGGGGGACAAAGCCAGTTCATGCTGAGTCACAATCTGAGTCACAGCTCCCAAAGATCTTGCAGCATTTGGTCAATGCTTGACTGATAGAGCTGTGAGATGACTCTGAGCGAGGAAAACAGCGTCCGATCTTAGAGCAGCACAAAATTTCCACAAGCTCCAGGTGGAAAAAAATAATGAAAAGTTGTTGTGATCACAGAATCTCTGATCGCAATAGCCTAATGGAAAGATGTCCTTACAATGACGACGACGTCGCGAGTGGCGAGGGCGATGATGTCGGCGCAGGAGACAATGCCGGGGCAAGCCTCCTCAACAGCGGCCTTGGCGGTCTCGATAAGATCCATTCCGTGCAATGTTAGGTTAGGGAGAGCATCCAGTTCCGCCTTGTTGGTCGGCGTGCTGACAATCAGATTCGATGCATCACATCCCTGCAACAGATGATCCACACCCACGACGCACAAACTCAAATTCCCCGGACTGCAAGTGCGCAATGGCTAGCAGCTGGTAGTCACATTGCGAAATCTTCGCAAAAGAAAAAGATTTTCAAAGTGGACCCAACGAGTGTATCATGTAGTGCAGCTATGGTGATTTTTCTCCTTCTGGATGATCAAGACTTAGAAGTACCGCAGGTGCAATAACAAGATTCTGTACCTGGACAAAGCAGTCGTGAAAAAACATACGAAGAATGCCAGCGGTGATGGTCTTGTCGACGTTCCATTTCGTTTGCGTCGCGTTCTGTATCAGCGACTCTGCCGTCGGACACGACGTTGCGTAGAACCCGATCTTCAATGACGACCGCGTGCTAGTAGCTGCGTTTGCCGAGCTGATATTCGCCGCACCCAAAACCATCAAGCTCAGGACAATAGAAACGATTAAGACCTTCCTGGCAGCTATAAACTTCCTTCCCAGCTCCATGCGTGTTATATATCACTGAATCTCCAAGAAGGACTGCGATGGATCGTCCTTAGACTAACTTCAACCAGTTTTCCACTATCCAAATTTTATACTCCTGTGATCTCTCTACTAGACGTCAGATCAAAATCAGCAGCAAAGACCTCTAGTAGAACGGGAAAAAAAAAAAACCAATTCTCCTGCAACTTCTCTAGACTCCTCGGATTGCTTCAAACTCGACCTTCACATTTGGCTGCTTGTGTGATTAATCTTTTGCATCTGTAAACTCAAAAATTAAGATCCGAGTGCAACAATTTTACAGACTGATACTCCAATTTTTCGTTCTGATTTGACACACATAGGACTTCACAAATAACTGATAAAAAGCCTTGGAATCTAGAATGCAGACTTGCAGGTGCGGATGATTCTCCTCAGCTCATGAGATCTGTCCCTTGAGCTACTCTTTTTTTATACTCTGCAATTCCACAGAGACTTGCATCGGCAGCTAGCTGTAGACTACTACTGGCATTACAAGCTAGAAGACTTGTGCAAACCCAAAGGAGAGAAAATTTTGGTTGGCGCGTGAGTTCAATGCCCTCGAAAGATCATGGCAAGAAAGACGACAAAAGACTTGCTTGCTCGCACGCAGTGCGCAGACGAGGACAGCTCGAATTTTCCCTCTGATTTCTGTGCATTTCTCATGCAAATTTTTTAATGCAATTTTTAATCCATTTTTTAATGCTTTTCTGATGGTTTTTAACTTCTTTTTTTCACTGCATTTTCTGACATGGGTTTTCTTTGGGTTGTAGTTCAAAGTTCAAAGCAGTGTTAGTCAGATTTATATTACCCATGTGCATGGTATGTAGTTTGGTGTATGCACAGGGGTATCCACGTGATGAAACCCCTGGCCAAATTTCATACAAAGAAAACTCCCAAGCAAGGGAGAGAAAAAGAAACAAACCGCCAAGGACCAAAGTCCAGGCAAGCAAACAAACAGCCCAAAAGAGGTGTGCCACTCCAAGGTAATGGAACCACTAAATACTGAAACTTCCACTTAGTACCCTACCAAGCTGGTACAATGGGTGGCAGTATTAGCTCGTACCAATACCAGCCTGGTAAGAGGTACCAATACCATACTAACATCCTACTTATACCAGTTTTAATATTGGGCATATATCAGAAGTTGTTAAGTTCTTGAATTTTGTCAGGTTCAGGTTGGGTTATAAAGTTAAGTTCTCAGGTCTTGCCACCAAAGGTTCCAAAAGAAAACTGCCATTGGAACTTAACCAAAAGAATCGGCTTCTCTTTAAAATTGATATCAAAACTGGAACTGGGTTGTTGCCATTGGAAAATGATGAAAACCTACCAATCATGACTAAAATAAAACACTCAAAAAAAAGGGGGAGAAAAAGGTATAAGATAGAAAGACCCAACTCCTAACAAACGAAAAAAAAACCTCCAAAGTGGGTCGACTGCAAGGGAAATTAGAACAAATCAAGTACTTGAAACCTTCCCCTCCTCAATAGCAAGAAGCATATCGAATAATGAGAAGGGAGGACCACCTAAAAGAATGCCTAGCTAAAAAGAACTCACTTGCGATAATCACTTGCTTCAACTAGCTAAAAAGAACTCACCTACGATAATCACTTGCTTCAAAATAGAGGTTGTTATGTTCAAAGCGACATCACCAACATCCTTTACATGTAAAATGAACACAAAATTGAAAGAGGAGGGTTTCCAATGCCCTTTGCTCTTCATGTCATGTTAGCACATCGATGAAAAAAATCGTTGATCTACTATGGCTAAAAGTATGAACGTGTTTGTTAAATATTGATCATGATAAATGTCATTCTTAACTTGAATTGCAATTGTCACTCATTAATAGAAAAACCCCATGTTGCGACTTATTTTAGGTGATTAAAAATGTCATGTGCAACTATGCAAGTCTCCAAAATAATTGCAAATGACACTTTTAATCAACTAAAGCAAGTCACAAAAGAGCATTTTCTACTATTGATAACAACCTCATGAGATAAAATTGTTTGCAAAACTAAATTTACTTGAATTGGGTCAGAAATGATGACACCGACCAATGTCCAAACACCATCCACTGAAATCACAATGCCAACATGTCGACACGAAGAATGAAAGGTAAGAGGCGAAAGAATGTGGGTCTACTAATGTAAAATATGAAATCTCGCATCCCTTTCAATAGACACAAAAACATCTTGCACAACATCATGGGAAGTTGTTGTCTCCCTAGCATGAGTGCACTGAAGAATGTGAATCCCCATAGGATCCAAAGATTAACCACAAATGCAATGTGACAAACCAAAGGTTAAAGGATGGGGGAAGTCCAACCAAATGAGCAATGCAATGGAAAAAATGTTTGAAACTGACCCAAAAAATCATTGGTTGAGTAGACAACAATGATGCCTTCATATTTGGACCCACATAAGATCACAAATGTGTTCAATGCAAATCGAATGATAAATCAAAGATGATGCTAGAAAAAGAATGATAATACAATTTTTTTGAAATATTTTCCTTAAACCAATTTGCTCCTTTTTCTACCAATAGCTCAAAGTGGGCTTGGAAGAATAATGATCTTGTATTGTTTGTTCTTATCACCTCCAATAAGAATGGGCAAAAGTTCAATAAGAACCTAGAAGCTATGGTAGGGGCAATTAAAACCCAACTCTTTAAATAGGCCATTGAAACAATGCCCTATACGGAAATGAACTTAACCTTCCATTATAAATGAGGAAACAAACCTACCAATGGACTAAGGGAGCTTGAGGGCATTCCAAAAAACTTATGCTTAAAGGCCTTTCAATAACTACCAACAAGGTTGCATTGAAAATAATGAACTAACACAAATTTGAGAAAAAAAAAACAATGGAACAAATAAGAAGACTTTTAAACAAAACACCAATAGAGTTTTGCAAATTTTATCTTAATCTTCTAACTTCAAAAATGCATCAACATGGTGAACATCATCATTTAAAACTTCTTGCAAAATAATGATGAAAAGAAACCAAAACCAAAAAGGACACACAAAATGTTATTGATAATGTAACAAAAATTAAATGGGAGGGTGAACCTAAAAGGCAAGTTAAAAGGGGCCTAACATGAACACTTGCAAAGTTGAATAACCAACTTTACATAAGCCAATTCAGAGGCAAAATGATTAAAGGTTAAGGGAACAACATTGACAAGACTAAAGATATGGGTGTTGTTAGCACAAGGAAAAAAAGAATAACCCAAAATAAAAAGAGGCCTAACAAAAAGGTCACCTTGACATGTGCTCATAAATGAAAGGATGATAATCAAATCTCTCACAAGGGAGCAATGACTAAAGAACAAAAGAAAATGAAAAGCATAAAAGAAATTCAAATTCTCTTAGTACATAATTACATTTGATTGGATGTACATAATTAATATTACATAATTTTTTATTTTAGACTAATTACACTTCTTTTTTTTTAGTTTAGTTGTGTGTAATGGAGATAGAGCCTAGCGTTGTCTTAAATCAAACCAAAATTGAACTTTGTTTTCAAAATCCAAAAAATGAGTTTCAAGATTAAATCAAAATCTCCATCCAAAAAAAAGAAGAAAAAGTTTAAAACCAAAATCAAAGGCTCTTTTTGAAGTAAAAAACTAAACAACCTTATTATATATCAATGTAGGCAACCTCCCACACTTTGAGTGTTAAACCCAAAGGCTAATGTTAGTATGAATTGGATTCAAACCAACACCATTTTGTCACAATCAACACAAGAATTGAACCATGGAACTAACCTTGTGTTAGAAGTAGAAATATGAAACAACTCTTGAACACATGTTCTTTACGTAAGCAAGTTCATTTTTTAAAAAGAACTTGTAAATAAATTTAACTTTAGTAAATGATTAATTTTAACTAGCCATAAAACTAAAATCTACAGTTTTAATTTATTATGAAACCTCATACCTACTATAATACCTTGGTGGCTTCGACACAAATTATATTATTCTTAAAAATGCTGAAACTTTTAAAAATTACTTTCCTTGAAGAAAAAAAATATTGTGAAAGAAAATGAAGAATCTTCAAATTCAATTAATTATGCAACATTCATGTGCTCAAGTTGCCCTTATATTACAATGTACAATTTTTACTCTTATGCGTTGGGAGTGTGTAGTGTATACATGGAACAAGACTTGATTTTCAAACTGAGTATAGATGTTCCCGAAATTGAAAAAAAGGTGCCACAACCGAAACCTCCAAGTGTAAAGGTTTGAAGATTGAAGCTCAACCCACACCCAGAGAACATACCAAAATATTTTTATCTAATGTTGAACAGAGACCAAAGTTACTCTTAGAGCATGCGCGGCGGTGCTCAGGATGTGAACCTGCACATTAAAATCAGATTAAGAAAGTCAAAATATGTCGGTTTCTCTCAGGAAAATAGGTTTGCTCTTGCATCCCAATGAGGCAAGTGCATAGATCCCTTTCTTTACCTTTTACTACTATAAAAGTTTTTAATTTGCAGGATTCCTTTAGGAGTAGACAGGTTCTTACTTCTGACTTAGACCATAGTCTGCAGTCGAAATTCATATGTGGGCAATTTGCTCCAGCTGGTGAAATGCGCAGCAAAAGCTGCGCACCTCCTAGAGAAGAGTGTAATAAATATGATTTGTGTTACTCCGCATTTCTTATTGGCCAATCGTAATGATTGGTGCATGTGGTTTTCTGTTAGTAGTTCCCACATATCTGCAGTCCTAGTTTCAGTTTTATGGGTGGGGTTGGAGAAAAGTAAATAACTAAGCTTGGATGTGAGGATTATTTTTGCAGGGTCACATACTAAGCACTGGGGGGATGCTCTCAGAAAGGAAGAAATAGCCAACACTGGTATATTACCTACCACACAGCAGCCAAAAACAGTGTTGTACGCAGTACCAGGACCAGGGTGGTATAAAAGTATAAAAAGTGTCTAATACCAGAATCAGGATGCTATAAAAACTTTCAAATTGCACCTAGTACTAGGACCAGTTGGTATAGTCAAAAGTCATTACAAGAACAGTACAATCACTGGTTCAAGCATCCACATTTTTCTTATATTAAACTATGTAGAGTTTAGACCAATGATCTTCCTAAATGGGTTTCTTTTTAATGTTTTTTTTGCAGTAGTTAAAAATCTGTTTTTCCTCTCCTTATTATCATGCTGCTATACGGAGATCAGTGTTTTCTTTTTAGGTTTCTTTGGTTTTGTTTGAACTTTGTAGTACCTTAAAAGCTGTTTTCTTCACCTTATTAATATGCACATAATATGCACTCGATACATAATTTTTGGTCCCTTTGATTGTGTTTGTATTCAGCTGGTTGAAGCTTTTTTCCCCCCCAGGTTTCTAATGTTACATAGATCTATGATTTTTGTTTATTTTCTGTGGTTGTGTTTCAAAGCTGGCCTATGCCATAGTCTCTAAAGAAGTCCACTCTGCGATGAACTCCAACTCAATGGAAACTACTAACTTCGGGATCCAAACTCCCACATTATATTAGTGTAGTGGGCTCCTTTTGTTTTTATGCACAAGACTTATTAAAATTGGGTGAGAGTTTGCTTGGTCACACCTTAGTTGGCAAGTTGCACGTCTTCTCTTCTTCCAATCATTGTGAAGAGTCATTGAGTTATTCTTTAGTTGGCAAATTGTGCCCCTCTTCCCCTTTCTTAGTATTTTATAATGTGTTTGCTCTCTTTAGTTACCATCTATTTATCCAATCCCATGTTGAAATCCAAGAAGAAGAAAAACAACAAACTAAATCAAATTGTATATTTGATTTTTCCTTTTGATCAAATGGATAATCTTTTGGGTTTCACACTAAATCAAATCTGTTGCAAGGACACTGGTACATTACAAGTTGAAAGTCAATGGATAAGAAAGAGAGAAAAAGAAAGGAAAAACTTGAAAAATTTCCCAAAAAAAAAAGATTTAAAAGTAGCATGCTTGGTGGAGGATGAACCATTCAAAACAAGAAGGAAGAGAATGCACGAACTTTTTCCCAAGCAATTAAACATAGGGCCACCCATATCACACGTCCTCGAGGCCATTAGACCCAAGTACTATTAGAAATGGTTTCTGGCATATACGTTTGGCTTGTTATTATCCTCAGGAAAAAAATAAATTGTCAGGTGATGTCTTTAGTGACTTTCAAAAGTTTGAATTGAATCCGTAGTTTATGGAGAGTTTGGGTCATTTTTTCAATGTTTCAGACTTAGAAAACAACACCCAACGAACTAACTTGTAAGGCTTTTGTATAAAGATTTTTAAATAATTTAATTGGCCAACTAAGCATGACTGAGTGGCTGTTCAACTGAAAAGTGCACCACCATGTATTGAGCTCAAGTGTTGTGGTTGATGAGCTTCCAAGGATGCCGGTGGCTACTAAAAGCAACTAATAACTTCCTGCATTGGATGTGGAACATGGCAGGACAAGTGCAAGCTTGCCTACCGTTGTAGACTTTCCAATACTTGTCTAGAACTTATGGACTACAGGGTTTCCCCCACCTAATCGAGTGATTGCAATGGCTTGATGGGATTATACCATGGTCCCCATTCCTCATCATTTGGTTCTCATGCAGAAGAGGATGTAGTGAGCATCACCCAGTACCATTATGTAATAGCAAGTCTGAATCATGAAAACCTGCAAAATGAAGGTCTCCTTGGGAGTGTTAATTGCAATGGGGTTTGTTGTTCATGGACCTGTTCAACAAATAGGGGAAAGAGGAGGCATTGGGCTGGAGTGAATTAGCAGCCACCAATGCACCAGTTGCGGATGAGCCCGTTGAGGCCGTTTTCCGGATGAACAAAAATCCCATCCTCCCTGCCCGGATTTTTTTTTTTTTTCCACCTCTTCTCTACCCCAAAATTTCCCCCCCTCCTA
>Ga0209611_10012745_pt1 | contig 11735 bp, 6 predicted proteins | sample S1TSphgellanicum_3_FD_187693 | JGI IMG/M metagenome (GOLD analysis project Ga0209611, IMG submission 187693) | Host-associated microbial communities from peat moss isolated from Minnesota, USA - S1T2_Fc - Sphagnum magellanicum MG (SPAdes) (version 2) | ecosystem: Host-associated > Plants > Peat...
CGCGCTCGCGCTCAACCAGCAGGGCGCCGAGGCCACGGCGATGTCATCCGGCGCGGGCGCCAAGGCCCGCCGCGAAGCGATCAACAGTGTCGACCGGCTGATCGCGCTCAACCGCGACCGGCTGGAAGCGGCGCGCGAAGGTGTGCAGTCCCTTGCGAACCGCGCGCGCGTGGTGCTGATCGGAACCTCGCTGATCGGCCTTTGTGTCGCCTTCGGCCTGCTTGGCTGGATCGCGGCCTTCCAGATTGGCCGGCCCTTGTCGGCGATGACCCGCCAGATGGGCCGGCTCGCCGATGGCGATCATACGATCGAGGTTTTGGGCGCGGACCGCCACGACGAGGTGGGCGCGCTTGCGCGATCGCTCGAAATTTTCAAGCAGAACGCGATCACCGCACGCAGGTTGGAGGCCGAGCAGCGCGAGGAACAGGCCCGCAAGGAAAACCGCCAGCAGGCGATTGAAGGCCATATCGCCGTGTTCGACAATTCGGCCAGCACCGCGATCGCAACCCTGGCATCGGCGGCCACGGAATTGAGTGCGACCGCCAGAACCATGTCGGAGACCACCGCCGAAACCGGCCGGCAGGCCGGCAACGCTGCTGCCGGATCGGTGCAGGCGTCGAGCAATGTGCAGGCGGTTGCCGCTGCGGCGGAAGAACTCTCCGCCTCGGTAAGGGAAATTTCCCGGCAGATCGCCGAGTGCGCCCGCATCGCAGCCGACGCTGTGCGTGAAGCCGAAGCGACCAACGGCAAGATGCGCGGCCTAGCCGAAGCCGCCGACAAGATCGGTGCTGTTATCAGCCTGATTCAGAAAATCGCCGGCCAGACCAACCTGCTGGCGCTCAACGCGACCATCGAGGCGGCACGCGCCGGCGGCCATGGCAAGGGCTTTGCGGTGGTCGCCTCCGAGGTGAAGGCGCTGGCCAGCCAGACCGCCACAGCGACGGGGGAAATCAGCACGCATATCGCCTCGATCCAGGGTGCCACCCACGGCGCCGTCGACGCGATCCGAGACATCGCAGCGACCATCGGCAAAATCGACCAGATCATGGTGATCGTCGCCTCCGCGGTTGAGCAACAAGGCGCGGCAACCCAGGAAATAGCCCGCAACGTGCAGGAATCCGCGCGTGGCACGCAGCTCATCACGATGAATATTTCCGGCGTCAATCACGCCGTCAGCGAAACCGGTGCCGCGGTTGGCAATGTGCTCGAAGCTGCCAATGAACTCGGCATGCAGGGCGAACATTTGCGGCGCGATTTCGGCGATTTCCTGGCCAAGATACGCGCCGCCTGAACCGCCGGCCATAAATATACTAGCCACCTAAGCCGGCAAACGCGTCACGCAATCTGAACTTTGTTCACTTTGCGGGCACAAGCGGAAAAGATCATGTCCCGGTCGTTGGTGGTAGCGCGGCTAGAGCGGGATGCGATCTGATCGAATCGTTGTCGCGTGTCGCATCCCGCTCTCGTTCTTTGTTTTGGCGAGCATGTTCATCCGGCAGCTGACCGCATAGGGCCGGATCATGCTCTAAGGACGATCGTAAATCTGGCGCCTCCGCCGAAGGCAGGAACTATCCGAACATTGCACAGAGTAGTGATGGGCGCTCTCGGCAGATTGCTCGACTGCCTCATGCTGATCGCGGCCATCATCCCGTCAGCACGACGCCCTGATCTGCTGATAAAATCCTTATTCGGCTTGCATAACAGTGCCGCAGAGTGGTGCTGACACCCCAACCCGATCCGGATCTGGCCCGTTGCGGACTGGGAACTGTCCTAAGCCGCCCACCCCGAAAGAGCCGTTTGAGTAGATTCCGACTCTCCATCGCGCCGCCGCCCCGGCCTAATCTGATGAGCAGCTTTGCCCCGGCATAGGGGGTCGCCACGACCACAAGGGGCTGCGCCACCACAGGAGTTGCGCCCATGGCCCCCCCAATCGCCGCGCCCACCACGCCGGCAGAGGCGCCGGCGGACCTCAAGACCGCACCATTGCCGGAGGTGGAGAAAATGCTCGCCACCTCGGCAAATGGGTTGAGCCAGGCGGAAGCGGCCAAGCGTCTGCTGCAATATGGTCCGAACGAAATCGCTGAGAAGAAAGCCAACGCCCTGCTGAAATTCCTTCAGTATTTCTGGGGTCCCATCCCCTGGATGATCGAGGCGGCAGTGGTGCTGTCGGGCGCGGTGCGGCATTGGCCGGATTTCTGCATCATCCTGGTGCTGCTGATCGCCAACGCCACCATCGGCTTCTGGGAGGAGCGGCAGGCCGGCAACGCCATCGATGCCCTTAAGGCAAAGCTGGCGATCAAGGCGCGGGTGAAGCGGGATGGGCTTTGGGTGACACCGGCCGCCAAAGACCTGGTGCCCGGCGATGTGATCAGGCTACGCCTGGGCGATATCGTGCCGGCGGACGCAAGGCTGCTGGACGGCGACGCGATCTCTGTCGATCAGTCCGCGTTGACCGGGGAGTCGCTGCCGGCCACGCGGAATTCTGGCGATGCGGTATTCTCCGGCTCTATCGTCCGCCGTGGCGAGGCGGGCGCGCTGGTCTACGCCACCGGCGCCAAAACCTATTTCGGCAAGACCGCCGAACTGGTTCAGAGCGCCCATACCGCCAGCCATTTCCAGCAAGCCGTTCTCCGCATCGGCAATTATCTGATCGTGCTGGCGGTGATCCTGGTGGCAATCATCATTGGCGCCGGCCTCTATCGCGGCGACCCGATCCTCACCACGCTGCAATTCGCCCTGGTGCTGACTGTGGCCGCCATCCCGGTTGCGATGCCGACCGTGTTGTCCGTCACCATGGCCGTCGGCGCGCGGCTGCTGGCCAGGCAACAGGCCATCGTGAGCAAGCTGGTGGCGATCGAGGAATTGGCCGGCGTCGATATTCTCTGCGCCGACAAGACCGGTACGCTGACACAGAACAAGCTGACTCTGGGCGATCCTTACAGCGTCGATGGCATCACCGCCGCCGAGGTGATCCTGAACGCGGCTTTGGCCTCGCGGGCGGATGATGACGACACAATCGATCTGGCGGTGCTGGGCGGCTTAAGAGACCATGCGGCGCTGACACCGTTCAATATTCAGCATTTCCAGCCCTTCGACCCGGTGCATAAGCGCACGGAGGCGACAGTGAAGGCCGCGGATGGCAGCATCTTCAAGGTGAGCAAGGGCGCGCCGCAGGTCATTCTTGACTTGGTCAGTGACGCAGCTGCTGCGAAACCGGCCATCGACAAGGTAGTCAATGATTTTGCTGCGCGCGGCTTTCGCGCGCTCGGGGTTGCGCGCGCATCTGCCGGGCAGGACTGGACCTTTTTGGGCGTGCTGCCGCTATTCGATCCGCCACGCGAAGATGCTGCCGCTACGGTCGCCACCGCCGGCAAGATGGGTGTCGCGATCAAGATGGTCACCGGCGATGCGCTGGCCATCGCCCGCGAAACCGCCAAAACCTTGGGCATGGGGGCGAATATTCTTGACGGCGCCAGCCTTGGTGACGCACGGCGCCAGGAATCCGCAGCGATGGCCACCTCCATCGAGCAGGCGGATGGATTCGCCCAGGTGTTTCCGGAACACAAATTCCACATCGTGGATGTGCTGCAGAAACACGCCCATATTGTCGGCATGACTGGCGACGGCGTGAACGATGCGCCTGCCTTGAAGAAGGCCGATTGCGGCATCGCCGTCTCCGGCGCCACCGACGCAGCGCGGGCAGCGGCTTCCATCGTGCTGATGACGCCAGGGCTCTCCGTGATCATCGAGGCGATGAAGGAAAGCCGCAAAATCTTCCAGCGCATGAACAGCTATGCGATCTACCGCATTGCAGAGACGTTGCGCGTGCTGCTGTTCATGACGCTGGCCATCCTGATCTTCAATTTCTACCCGCTGACGGCGGTGATGATTGTGATGCTGGCATTGCTGAACGATGGGGCCATTCTGTCGATTGCCTACGACAATGTGCGCTACCGCAACCAGCCGGAAACCTGGAACATGCGGGTTGTGCTGGGCGTTGCTACCGTGCTCGGCCTGGTTGGCCCGGTGGCGGCGTTCGGCCTGTTCTATCTCGGCGCGCGTGTTTTGCATCTGGACCGCCCGCATCTGCAAACGATGATGTATCTGATGCTGTCGGTGGCGGGCCATCTGACGATTTTCCAGACCCGCACACGCGGCCCCTTCTGGTCGATACGTCCTGCATGGATTCTGCTCGCGGCGGTGTTCGGCACCCAGGTCATCGCCACACTGGTGGCTGTCTACGGCGCCTGGATCGTTCCGCCGCTCGGCTGGCGGCTGGCCGGCCTCGTCTGGGGCTATGCCCTGCTATGGTTCCTGGTGACCGACCCGATCAAGCTGCTCACCTACAAGCTGCTGGACAGATTCAAGGCGGACCCGGCAACGACACCCACCATTGCGCCCGGGAAGACCGCGCCGCTGCCGGCGACGGCCCGCAAGGCGGCCGCGTGATTGCGGCGCTGGACGAAACGATGGCACCCCTTTAGCTGCCCCGTGCCTGCTTCCGCCACGGGCACGCGACCCCACCACAACCCCACCTTCGGCCCGGGCCAACCACGATTGGCCCCCGGGGGAGAGGTGTGGCCGGATCGCCAGGATCGTCCAAAAATAGACAAGAAACTTAGCATTGTCCTAAAATTAATGCTTGTTTAAGTTTCCTGAACCGCTTAAGAGCCCGCGCAGATGCAGTCGTTGCGTCAATTATCGCTCGGAGTTTTTCAATGCGTGCATTTGGTAAATCAAACCTGCTCTCGGCAGCCGCGGTCTTAGCCGCGTCGGTGCTTCCGGCGATCGCCAGCGCCACACCGATCGGCAATGCCGATGTGAGCTTTTCCGATACCGGCTTGCCCGCGCAGAGCGGCCCGGTCGATTATGTCGACCTGACTGGCGATGTCGGCCAGACCTCGGTTACCCAGGGCGGCGTGTCGCTCACGGTGAATAACAGCGCCAGCGGCATCGTGCAGGGCAGCCTCAGCGGCTATTATGCCGCGCCGGTCATGGGGGGCACCCCCAGCAATCCCGTGCTCTGGAGCGCGCCCTATGTGGCGGTCGGCTGCACTGGCCAATATTGCAACGGCGCCGTCGGCTCGGTCACGCTGAACTTCTCCTCGGCACAGACCTATTTTGGCCTGCTTTGGGGCTCGGTGGGCACCGGCGACCTGCTGAATTTCTACAACAACGGCACCCTGGTCGAGAGCATCACCGGCAGCCAGGTGATCGCCGCCGCCAACGTCAACACGGGTAACGGCTCGCAGGGCTTCGATGGCAGCCAGTATACGCTGGTGAACCTGCTGGGTGGCGACACCTTCAATTCCGTGTCTCTCGAGCAGGTCAGCTCGGACGCGTTCGAGGCGGCCGATTTCGAATATTCGGCGCAGGCAACCTATGTGCCTGAGCCCGCATCCCTCGCTGTGCTGGCAGCTGGCCTGGCCGGCCTGGCCTTCGCCCGTACCCGCCGCGGCACCAAGCAGAGCAGCGCCGCCTAAGGCATCGTCGGCACATAAGTGCGTCGGCACGCCGACAAAGATGCCGCTTCAAACAAAGGCGCGAGGCGCCCGTTCGACCCCGTGACCCGATTCGGTTAATGTCGAACGGGCCCTAGGCTGTCGATCCCGGCGGGGTTGCTCAAGCCCCGCCGATGTCGAATTTTACCCCTTGGGCCAAAGGCAGGCTGGTGCCGTAATTCACCGCACTGGTCTGCCGGCGCATATACGCCTTCCACGCATCCGATCCGCTCTCGCGGCCCCCGCCCGTCTGCTTCTCGCCGCCGAACGCGCCGCCGATTTCCGCACCGGACGGGCCCATATTTACATTGGCAATGCCGCAATCGGATCCCTGCGCGGAGAGAAACCGCTCCATCTCGCGCAAATCGGTGGCGAAGATCGATGAGGAGAGGCCTTGCTCCACATCGTTCTGCAGCGCGATCGCCTCCTCCAAATCGCGATATTTCATCACGTAGAGGATCGGCGCAAAGGTCTCCTCGATCACCGGTCCAGTCTGGGCCGCCATTTCGACCAAGGCGGGCCGGACATAGAATGAGGCGTTGCCGTTCACATCCACCCTTGCACCGCCAGTCACCACCCCGCCTGCCGCCCTGGCTGCGGCGAGGCTAAGCTGCATCGCTTCATAGGCGTGGACATCGATCAGCGGGCCGACCAGCGCGTCACTGCGGATCGGGTCGCCTACGGAAATCGACGCGTAGACCGATACGAGCCTGGGCACGAGCGTATCGTAGATGCTCTCATGGACGATCAGGCGGCGCAGGGTGGTGCAGCGCTGGCCGGCCGTGCCCATGGCGCCGAAAGCAACCGCACGCAAAGTCAGGTCCAACTCGGCCGATGGCGTGACGATGGCGGCGTTATTGCCGCCAAGCTCCAGAATGGCACGGCCAAAGCGGCGCGCCAGGCGCTCACCGACGATCCGCCCCATCCGTGTCGATCCAGTGGCCGAAACAACCGGCACCCGAGGATGATCCACCAGTGCGGCGCCGATCTCCGCGCCGCCGACCAGCACGGTGGAAAGCCCATCCGGCACCGCCCCAAACGCAGCCGCCGCCCGCTCGAACAGCGCCTGCACCGCCAATGCCGTCAGCGGTGCCTTCTCCGAGGGCTTCCAAACCACCGCGTCGCCGCACACCAGGGCCAGCGCTGCATTCCACGACCACACCGCGACCGGGAAGTTGAAGGCCGAGATAATGCCAACCACGCCGATCGGGTGCCATTGCTCGGTGAGTTTGTGATTCTCCCGTTCGGACTGGATCACCAGCCCATGCAACTGGCGCGAGAGCCCGACCGCGAAATCGCAGATATCGATCATCTCCTGCACTTCGCCCAGCCCTTCGGAGAGCGACTTGCCCACCTCCAGACTGACGAGCCGCCCAAGCGCCTCCTTGTGTCGGCGCAATTCCTCGCCGAGACGACGCACGAGCTCGCCGCGCCGCGGCGCCGGCACCCGGCGCCATTCGAGAAACGCCGCATGGGCTCGCATGATGAGGCCATCTGTTTCGGCTACCTTCACCTCGGCCACCGCCGCAATGACGGAACCATCGACGGGGGAGACGACCTTCAGCGTTCCCCGGTGAATTTTTTCCGGAGTGACGCCGAGCACGCCGAGCACGTCGCTGACCTGGGCGGGAATCGATGCGGATTCAGTGGACATGGCGGTTCCAATCGACGTCTCTTGATGGCTTATCAGATGTCAGAAGCGGGCATCGGCAAAATGCGCCAGCTGGGCACCGATCTCATAGCAGGCCTCAGTCACGCGACGGCGCGGCGCTGGGCAGGGATCGGTGATCGGCAGTGGCAGATCAGCCTCGCCGATCGCGCCCAGCAGCTGCTTGGCCGGCGGCGCGGGCGGCGCGGAACGCGCCCAAAGCCCGTGGCTTCGCGGATCAGGGACAGATCTGGGAGATGCCGCTATTACCAGATGTGCCACCTTTGCAAGCCGCGCCATAAAGATTGCCCATTGAGTCGAAGCCGACCCGCAAACGGGCACAAATCCGCCTTGGTCACGCGTGGTCGAGACCGTTACGAGGTTAACGCATCGGATTTTTATCGAGCAAGCGCCAGCGATTTACCGGCGGCTCGCCCCTTTCTGGGAGCGGGCCGTCAGCAGCCCGGCCACGATGCGCTGGCTTATCTCGTGCCACACCAGGTTCAGCCCAACGGCGGCGAACACCACGGGCAGGATGTAGAGTGTGACGGTGAGTTCAGACGCGAAAATCCGGTCATCGAGCACCGATGGGGTAGCCATGGCGATCAGCCGCAATTGCCGCAGCAGCCCGACATCCAGCCCTGAAAGCCCGACCAGGATCAGCCCGAAATACCCGACGGCTACTGGCGATTTGCGTGACCTGAAGACGAGGTAACCGTAGAGGGCAAATGGCAAAATGAACGACGAAAAAACCAGCAGCAGAAACTCCACCCGGAAAAAAGCCGCATCATTCATCGTAGAAGCTCCGGCTGAGACCCAGGGTTCTTGTCTTTGTCCGAGGCCTGGCAAGGCTTCAGCCTATAGCGCCAAGCCTAACCAGCATGTTGCGCAGCGGTGGCGAAACGTAACGGCCGCTACGTCAATTCCGCGCAGGGGGGCTGACAACGCGCCGCTCGGCCTTAGGCATCGTCGGCACATAAGTGCGTCGGCACGCCGACAAAGATGCCGCCTCAAACAAAGGCTAAGGGCCCGTTCGACCCCGTAACCCGATTCGGTTAATGTTGAACGGGCCCTTAGGATGCAGCTTTGTCCCGGCGGCGGCGCACCCAGTATTGAACAAGATCGTAACTGATGCCAAACGCCACAGTCAGCAGCGCCAAGACAATTCTCGCCCTGGTCACGTAACGGCCTCCTTCTTCCACCCTCAATGCCAAGCGTGGTTGGGCATCCAAAAGCAGGTCGGGACCGCTAAATCACGTTACGAGTTGTAATATTTTGGCACATTCAGGCCAATCTCTGACATGAGCAACGGAAATGCTGCCCCGCCATCAGCCTGGCGGATACCGCTAATAGGTCGCCAGGATACGCCGCATTTCGGCGGGGTCGCGCGTAACGGTCAGTGCCAAGGCCAGCAAAATACGGGCTTTTTGTGGGTTCAGGTTGTCCGCCGGGATAATGCCGAGCGCGCGCAGGCGCGCGCCGTCCAGCGCGTTGCCGCTGCCGGCCCTGGTGGATTGAAACACGGTTATACCCTGCGCCACCGCGTCCTTCAGCGCTGCGGTCTCCGCCGGTGTGGTCATGCCTGGGGCGAAACCGGCCGAGACGATCCCCGCGGCGCCAGCGGCGATAAAGGCGCGGATCGCCACGCCGTCGGCACCGGCATAGGAATAGGCGATGTCGACGCGCGGCAGCGCCTGCAGCCCGCCCAGGGTAAACTCGGTATCCGGCGCGTGGCGACGTTCGGTCCGACGGTAGTAGCGCACATGCGCGCCATCGATCTGGCCGAGCACACCGAAATCCGGTGTGCGAAAGGTTTGCAACCGGAAGGTGGAGGTTTTCGTCACCTCCCGTGCCGCCTGGATCTCGTCATTCAGTACCACCAGCACGCCGCGGCCGCGTGAGGCGGGGCTGGCGGCGGTGCGTATGGCATTGACCAAGTTTAGCCCGGCATCGCTGGAGAGGCCACTGAGCGGGCGCTGCGATCCCACCAGAACCACGGGAAACGGTACGTTCAGCGTCAGGCTGAGAAAATACGCTGTCTCCTCCAGTGAAGCGGTGCCATGGCCTATCACGATGCCGGCGAGATCCGGGTGCAATTGCGCCAGATCGGCGCAGGTGGACCACAGATCTTTCCAGGCCTGGAAGTCCATGTTCGGGCTCGGTACGGCGGAAAACGCCACCTGGATCACCTCTGCCACATCATCCACGCTGGGAAACGCGGCGAGGATTTCCCCGGCCGGCAACATGGTGTTGTTGGCGGTATAATCCTCGATATCCAGCGGGCCTGTGCCAACCGACGATATGGTGCCGCCGGTGCCGATAAACGCGACTTTTGGTTTCATGCGCTCCATCCTATCCAGGCCAGCCCGGATTGGGCAATCGGCGACGCCATCGCGGTGTGGCGTGCTCTCGCTTACGTCTATACGCGGTTCCGCCCACAAAACAACCACCGAGCGAGATGGCGTGCTCACCTATGGGCGCATTTGCTACCTCGTGGCGATGCTATTTTTTCCACAGAAAGCAGTGCACCTTGTTGCGGCTTTAACAACCAGGGCTTTGCCATGCGCACGTGCACGCTTATCTGCCTTCTGTCTTGTCTCGCACCAGCCTCGATGGCGCTGGCTGCCGAACCTTGGCGAAATCTGGATCCTGAGTCGACTCTGGTGATCGATACAAGCAAGGGCAGGCTGGTGATCGAGATGCGGCCGGAATTTGCCCCGAATGCCGTTGCACGCATCAAGCTGCTGGCCCGGGAACATGTGTATGACGGGCTGCTGTTTCACCGCGTGCTCGATCATTTTGTCGACCAGACCGGCAATCCCAACAACCACGACGGTGGTACCAGCACGCATCCAAACCTGGCCCCGGAATTCAAGGTAAGTCTGATGCCGAGCCAGCTTGGCGTGATCGCCACCAGCGGACCAGCAGGGATAAGCGGCTTTATCGGTGCCACACCTTTTCAGGCGACTCAGGACCCCACCCGGCCCGGCGCGTGGCGGAGCTGGGCTGCTTATTGCGACGGGGTTGCGGGCATGGGACGCCAGGCCGATCTCGGCAGTGCCAATAGCGAAATCTTTTTCATGCGCGCGCCGAGCCGGTTACTGGATCACGATTTTACCCCCTGGGGCAGGGTGGTGCAGGGGCTGGATGTTGTCCGGCAGATTGCGGTGGGCGAGCCACCCGCGCACCCGGACAAGATGATCCGTGTTCAGGTAATGGCAGACATGCCACCCCCCGATCGGCCTAAGATACAAGTGATCGATACCAGCTCAACTTTGTTCAAGCGGCAGATTGCCGAGGAAAGGCTGCGGCGCGGCGCGGATTTTTCGGTGTGTGATGTGCAAATAATGACACGAGAGCAAAAGCAAAATTCTCATTGACGTAGATGTATATAGGAACCCTCTCCCGCGCTTGCGGGAGAGGGGGGGTAAGGCAACGCGCTGCGTAAGACGACATGCAGTTTCCGCAGCAAACACCGTATCGCTTAAAACCTCGCTGATACGCTGAGGGTCACCGCCGCCGGCTCACCTGGCGTGCCGTCGCTAAAGGCCGGTGTGCAGCCGCCATACTCGCTCTTCGGCAGGCCCTTGAACGGGCCGGAGGTGAAGGGCGTGCACACGGTTGGCTGATATTGGCTGAAAAAATACTGGAAGTAGTGGGTATCGAAAATATTATGCCCGTTCAGATCGAAGGTCAGGCGCTTGATCGGGCCCATGAAGGTCACTGGCATCACATAGGTCAGATCGAGATTGAAGATGGCGAAGGGTGCGATCCCGCCATTGGGATTATATGTTGTCGCGCCCGCCGTGCCCTCGTAGTAATTATAGCTGCCAGGTGCCTCAAGGCCGGGAATTACCCCCACGTTCTGCGTGCCGTTCAGATCGTAGCTGGTGTATTGATGGCCGGTATACTGGCCTTCAAACCGCGCATTGAAGTGGTCGCCCTCACGCACCAGGCTGTTCTGTGACCAATCGGCCCCGAAGGTGGATAGCCAATCAGGTACGCCCGTCACCGGATCGCCCTTCACTACCACGCCGAACTGGTCTTCCTGAATGGTGGCGTAGCCGAACGATGTCACCAGATAATGCGCCAGCGTGTGCGATGCATTGCCGAAGAGCTGCAATTCCGGTGTCGCCTGCCAGATCACCGAAGCCTCGAAGCCCTTGAACTCACGCTGGCCATTATTGGTGTAGAAGGCCTGGCCGATATCTGGGCCGAACTCATAGGAGAAATAGCCGAAATCACGATCGACCTTCTGGTAGAAATAATCGGCCGAAACAGTCACATTGGCGGCATTGTATTTGATGCCACCTTCATAGAGATGCACGATGGAGGCATTTGGCGGCTTGCCAACCAGATTGGGCCCGAAATCGGTCACCGGTGCAAACAACGCCGAATTGCCGGTGCTGGCGTAGAGCGAAACGCCTTTCGCTGCCGGCAAAATCTTGTCGAGATCATATGCAATATTGAAGAACGGCAGGACCTCCCTGTCCCATTTATGCGCCTTGAAACTGCCGAAGAAGCACCCGCCGACAGAGACGCAATAGGGGTTGGCGCTCAACGCAGCAGAAGGCGTGCCGCCGAAA
>Ga0209611_10012747_pt1 | contig 11733 bp, 8 predicted proteins | sample S1TSphgellanicum_3_FD_187693 | JGI IMG/M metagenome (GOLD analysis project Ga0209611, IMG submission 187693) | Host-associated microbial communities from peat moss isolated from Minnesota, USA - S1T2_Fc - Sphagnum magellanicum MG (SPAdes) (version 2) | ecosystem: Host-associated > Plants > Peat...
TGTGTTGCAACTGTTGTTCCTTTTCTTTCATGGCACATTGAACATCATGTTGCACTAGCTCTTGATGGCCATAGCCGCCAAAAGATGGGGCATGTGCATTTGGGGTTCACAAGAAGTATGCCCTTATTCTTCTTGAAATTAAACCAAGAGTACAAGAAGTTAGTTAAGTCAGGAAACATTTGAGTAACATGCTCTTGTGTCACCCATGTAATATCAATAAGATGAAAGAAATATGCAAAGTCTTCTCATTCCAAATTTTGGTTTGTTGTTGTTGTGCAAATAATGGGTATAAACCTTGACATACAAGAGGTTGGAACATGTTCAAATCTATGATGGCCAACTTTCCTTGCATTGTTTCCTATTTATGTCATTACATGTTTGGTTGCCCAACAATAGTATAAAAATTATTTAACATTTTAAAAATGAAAATTGTTTATTTTTTCAATTCTACATTCATTAAATTTCTCTTCTATTTTAACTATTTTGGTGGATTCTCCTTTTGTTTCTAATTGCACTATTTCTTGAACTTTGGACTCATCACTCTTTGCTTCTAATTTCACATTTACATTGGTCTATTTTACTATTACTCTCAACTTTCTTGCACCAGGTACTAGAAACTTAAAATTTTTTTGGAGCTCATATATAATAAATGGTGGTAAGGTGGACATGCCTCTTCTTAGTTGAGAGGAATGAATGTTTCAATTTGCACTTGTCTAAATTTGGATGTCTTGTTGAGATTGTGACACTATTCTTTTGGTGGGAAAATTTACAAATAGGTTCAAGGATCTTTTCTAGGTTCATCGTAAATTATGCAATCGCACTATCCCAAGCTTACAATGTGTCCTTTAATTGGATTCCTACAAAGAATAGAAATGTTTTTTGCACCCCATAGATTGATTTTATAAGACAGTTAGAGTTTAAACCTTTTATGGTGATGTTGTTCCCCTTAATTTGAATATAATAAATCGCCTTCCATCCCCAAACATTTTATGTTATGAATTACAAGATCTATAAATTTGTTTTATCACACCTTTAACCAAATACTAAAAATACCATGCATACATATTTTTGCATATTTATGTCATTGTGTGTGCTTTGTAATGAGATAACTAACAACCCATTATCAAACAATGACATCACATAATGAGTCACAAAATCTACAAATTTGTCCAAAATGACATTCTTCACCAAACACTTAAAATCCCATGCATTGGGATATTTTCAAATCTGCAAATATTTGTGTGCAATGGAAGGTGAAAACTCTTACCCTAACATCATAATACTGTTTTATATGATTGAACACTTTATTTGAATGAATATTACATCTATGCCCATGATCCAACACATTTCCAACATTCTTGGTTGTAGTTTAGACTATTTTCTCACCAAATGTTTGGTCAAAGTCATGGCTTGACCAATGGAAGGTGTTTGGCAAATTGGTCATGGCATCTTTTATGAACTAATTTGACATTCATTGATGGGAAGGGTGTTCGATGATAGGCCTAATTGCCCTATGTGTTTGTCCCTCCATTTTAAAGTTGCTATGATATTGTAGTACATTGTTAGCTTTGTTGAAATATTGATTAATTTTGAAACTTTCATTTTGATAAATAGAAAATTCTTGTAGATTCAACATTTTCTTAAGAAATTGCTATTAATTGATTTTTTGGGAAAAATTTCAACATTTCTCAAAATATTATAATTAGTGTTGAAACTGCCAAGGTAGTAGGGTATCTCTTTGGAGCTCCACACAACATAATGTGCCCTAAAGGTAAGTTTGTGAAATCAAAGGACTAAAGGAAAAGGGTATGTTTGCCTTTGCATTCTAGGTACCCTTCACAATTATCCGAAGGCAGTCAAGGGTAAAATTGTGATAAATTTACCTTTACCCTCATGGTATACACAACAAGATAAACCCTGAGAGTAAAACTTTAACAAAGTCGTACATACATTTTACCCTATACTACAAAGTATAAATGAAACTAACACAAGATTCATAACATGAAAATGTTGGAAATATGAAACAAAGGGTTTTACAAAACCATACATACCTTAGTATACCCCCAAGAGTAAAAATTTAACAAAAATCATACATACATTTTTACCTTGAGGGGTTTACAAAATCATAAAGCACTCAAAGAGAATCTATAGTGTATTTGGAGGGCACCTTATATCCATCAATTTCCCTCCTAGAAAATGGGACGGATATTATGCCTACTCCTCAATAGCAAGAGGGTTCTTACACCTATAAGTAGGCATAATTTCCCTCCCACTATCGAGGAGTAGGCACAATATCCCTCCCACTCCTACACCTCGTGATTTATGTAGGTTTGGTTCATGATAAATTTTGCCTGGTGCTTTGCGATAGGTAAAGAGCCCATGGGTGGGTACATTCTGAAAATGCAGTGCCAGACTCAGCTATATTGTCTCATCCTAGGCCCCTTATTTTTGAGAATGCCCTCACCCTAGGGCTTTACCCTACATGATACCCCTGGGCTTTACCCTAAACCCTAAACCCCAAGATCATTGTACCCTCCCCACATCAGTACAAGGAGGATAAGGGGAAGGGGCATTTGGAGATTGATCCCTAAACCCTAAACCCCTCCCCCCCTTTAATTGCCCAAAAGATGAGAACAACAGAATAATAGAGTACAATAGAAGGAAGATGTGTGCAAGGGGACACAGGCCAGAACTGAGAGTGGCAGGAGGAGGATATGAATGCAGCAGGGCTGAGTGTATATAACTTAGGTGGCTGAGCTGAAGTGTACATACTACAAACAAAATGGCCATGCATGCACATGGTGTGTTCCAGCATTAAAGTGGGCCTTCCACCCATGCTTCCAATGTACTACTACTGTATAGAGTAACCAGAAGACCTCCAATTTGATACTACAATATATCAGATACATACATTTATATGATACCTCCTGTCACTCATGTTCAGTGTTAAATAATGAGAGAGAGAGAGAGAGAGAGAGGGCGAGTTCTGAATATATATATATATATGTATGGAAAATTTTGACCTGACCTTAATGGATTTTGAAAAGATTTTTCACGAATTTTTGGTATTCAAAATCTTTGAACTTGCTGAACTTGGAATCAAAGCCAATGGATGATCATCGTCATTATACATACGTTCCAATTGTTTATGAGCTTATGAGACCTTTGTATACTTTATGTTCCAGTTGTTTATGAGTTTATGAGACCTTTGTATACTTTATACTCAAAATGTGTATGTGTTTATGAGACTTTTGTATATTTTAGATTCAACTGTTGAAATTCTCAAATATTCAAATTGGGATTGCTGGACCCATTTTTTGAAAATTAATAATAATAATAATAATAATAATAATATATTTCGACAAAATCGATCGATTATCAGTGGCAGGTATGGTAGATGATAATGCATTTGTTGGCCTTGCCTACTACCAAGGAAAGGATATTGTGTTTAGATTCATTATAGAGTAGTAGCTTAAGGGATTTTGGCCCCTAGGTGGTAATAATAATAGGTCTATTTTTATTATATGAGGATTTTTGAAAGATGATATTTTGGCTTGTGTTGAAACTTGAGAATAGTTATAGAGTTTTAATATCTTGAAGGATTTTGGTTTCTTTTGGAGGATTTTTTGAAGATTATATTTTTGCATGGCAAAATATTTGCATTTTCGTAAATTCTTTTTTTGCCTTAAGATACTTTTTAATGTAAATGGCAAGGCCAGAGTGTGACACAACCCCTTGTTGTTTTGGCATAAGCTTGTCATGGACTAGTTAGTTAGTCAAGGGCTCCTCACACTTCTCCAATATCAAACCATACTTATTAATCGCGAGGCGGCCATGCAGACACTCAAACTCAAACAGATGGAACAACAAAAACAAGCCCCTTTCTACTTTTGGATACACCATGTGCAAAGGTTCTTGAGAGACCTATTCAACTTGTAGTAAGCTAAGCAAAAGAAAGGACATCAGTAGTTCCACCAGCAGCTCACTAGCTAGTGAGCAATCTTTGGACTGACTTGGAAGTTGGTTTTGGGGGATTTAATGTGTGCAAGTCATTCTTTTGTACAAAAGAGTTATTTTTAACTCCCAAAGAATGAGATCCATGGATTGATCCTGGGGACCCATCTCTCTCTCTCTACCTGGAGGATGATCATGTGACCCTAGCACCCACCAGTGCACCATCATCCATTGGAAACCTGTTACTATAACTCAGTTGTGGATGAAACATGATTAAGTTGAAATCCAAGGTGAAATCCACAACTGAGTTACCAAGGTTTCACATTTGGATGTTGGGTACACAGCTAACCCCACTATGGTTAGTTATGGCACAGGAATATATATAATGGAAACAGGAAACATGCACATGCTGATCAGGGCTTTTTTCTTTTCAAATTTTTTGTTTTGAAAGTTTGGGAAATGTTTTAAATTTTTTTTAGCAATTTTATTTGAATTTAAAATAATTAATTTCTCGAAATTTTCAAAAAAATTTGTGGCCACAATGTGAATATTTTCTTTTTTAAAAAACGCTGATGGGTGGCCTTTATTACCTACCCTCAATGATGAGTACACTTGGCCCTTCTTGGACATGCACACACTAGTGTAGGCCAAAGTGTTTTGTAATTCTCCATGAGCAATCTAAAATGGTTGTTCCCAAGTTCTAGGAGGAACCTCCAATCTTGGTTCTTAAAATTTGTGAGGATTGGGTTCTAGTTAGGTTTTGGTTTTTTTTTTTCCCAACTATGGGACTTAGTTTTGGTTCCAGTTTTTCTACATTTTCAACATAGTCTGGTTGTTGATTTTAGAGTAGGTTAGGTTAGGCTTTGGGTAACCTCCCCCATTAAGTTCCAAAATCTTAAACATCACTAAAAACAATGAAAAAAGGCAAATTTTTATTGTTAAAAAAAATCAAATTGTGTAAAAGCTTTGACAAGGTCAAATTAAGTCAAATTAATGTATCTTAAAACTCTAAACTACATTATTAGTTTCTAATGGATCAGTTCAATTTATTGTTTAAGCCAATTGATCTCATGTTTTCCCCTCTCATGCACTTGTATGTCAACTTTGAGATGTGTGATCTTGCTACCCTTGAAATTAGCGCTTAGACTTTCTCGAGTGTGCCATAATTCACCCTTACCCCTAAACACTAAACGTCCAAAAGCCCCAGAATTAGAACTGAAACCAAACTTCTATAAACATTCCGGTGCAATTCTAATTCTCATATCATCTTGGAACTGGACCCCAGGTCTCCAGTTACACTCAAGCTCAAGACCGAGCGTCAGTTCCCACCCAGTTCCAGAACTTGTTATTCTCAACTTGAGTCTCATTCCACCCAGTTCTAGAACTGAGACCCAATTCGACAAAGGCTCTTAACCAGAAAAGGGCACCCAACACTGTTTTTTATCAATGATTTGTGGTTCTCAGGTTTTGTTGATGGCCTCTGGTTCTTTAATATTTTCAAGATCAAAGCAACCTCTAGTTCCAGGTTTTTGAAGAAGTTTCAAAGAATTGCTTGGTTCTCACCAAAGAACCAACAGTTTAGGGTTTAGGGTTCCTTTGAAAATCAAGAAGCAGATAACACTAGAGTTTAGTTTTTTTACCCCTCCCCTACAGAGTTGAAAGGAAAGGCATCTATCTACTTGGCCCTGGGAACAAATTAGTTAGTTATTGCTGGGACCCATTGGGCCCAAGAGGCACTACTTATAAAGTATTAGCTAGCTAGCTCACAAATTATTTTGTCAGGCACTAACTAAGAGATCATGTTTTAATGTCAGTGTCTGTATCTCTTGCAAACTTCAAAGCTAAAAATATATATATATATGGCAATTTGTGTGCTCATTCTTGGGACCACTTGGATTATCATCAACTTGTGAAGTCTCTTCAACTGATTCTGAGTATGCATTCCTGTATCTCATAGTATGGCAACAGTGATTTCAAACTGGAGCTTGAATGCGCCATGTTTCAACCTGATGCTAGTCTATTGAAATAAGTGGGGATGAAGGGAACCAAATACATGTGAGCTAGACATACATCCACAATTCAGAGGATATTACGTGTGTTTTGGGCTCTTCTTTTATTCTAATATAACCCCCAGTTTTGGGCTGTTGAAAATTGAAGAAACCCGCAACACTGGTTATTACAACATAATTTGTTGTTTTAATGAGGTTTAAGCATACCATCAAAAGAGGACATGCAGGTGCAAATGGCAAAGTAAGACGCCTTTCACTCCATTTCAATCCATGAGAAGTATTTTACTTTTACGGCATGCTAGTCATCGCGATTTAGGCCTTTGGGTGAACCAGGACTTACACCCATATCGTTAAATTAAACCCTAATGTTTGTTGGAGCAGGCTGTTAAATGGCCTTGGGTGAACCAGGACTTACACTGGTACCGTTAAAAAAAAACCCTAATTTTGTTTTTGGAGCCGAGAGTTTCCCAATGCAAAGGACTGGCAGAAAATTATTCTTGGACTGAACTAATCAACTGTAAACTACTCTAAAACCAGTTACCTGACACCTAGTGAAAGACTCTGAAAATCATTGTTGAAGTTCCCTTAAAGCTTAAGCTATAGACTAATGCAATTGAACAATGACAAAATCAAATCTGTGGAACTTGGGAATGTGAATTCACCACCCCTCCCTTCCTACCTCCCTCCCCAATAATTATTGGAAAGACTGACTCTGGGTGTTAGAGCGAGGATCCCAGAGAAGTCAGGAGAGTTGCATGGAAGAAGTATTGTAGTACATTCACACATGATTGCCAGAGAGCCAGAGATTGAGAGTTGAGGGTTTTTTTAAAAAATTTATGTAGCAGCCTCTACCTAATTTAACTCGAAGCTCATAGAAAAACAGGTATGGTCATCTACCATGAACTTAACTTACTTGGGTGGACTACTTTCTTTTGAGTGCAAATATTTTATAAGGGTGTGCAAGGAACAGACTTTTGATTATTTGTCAGACATGGATGATTATTTTTTTTAAGTTCATGAATACAACTTGGGGATGACAGTCATCAAACCTTTTTGAAAAATACGGAAATATTATGTACTTAGTACTACCTCACTATAGGAAAATCCAATTTTTATATTGGGTTTTTCTGTAGTGTTCTGATCTGGGCATGGCCAGATTTGGGATGTCATAAAATGCAAAGATGTTATCCTGTAACGTACCATATATTGTGTAGATATGACAATCAGATTAAGAAACAAGGAGGATAATGGCATTTCCTCTCAACACCCAAAGTGAGAGACTAACATGCATGTTGATGCCGACAAATTAGAAAAGAAAAAATATTCAACTAACACGAGTGTACGGTATAAAATTAATTGCCATGAAAGACACAAATTGCTTGTAATGCACTTCTGTTTGTTTGCAGACAATGTGGAAATTTCTTAACCCATGACAAAGATCAGTAACTGTAGTCATCACCCCAAGGCAAGTTATGGAACCCATGACGAAGATCAGCAGTAGTAGTGATCACCTTGTGAAACCAAACTATGACATGAGTAACATGACATTTTAAAAGTTTACATGAGCTTTTAATTAATGTGAAAAGTATTTGTTGCAAAACTTGAATTCGTGACAAAACTCCAATGAAAACCAAATCCAACTTTGAGCCCCCAACATTATATGTGCACATAGTTGTTATTGCAGGCAGTACAAAAGTATCGTGTGCTTCTTTTTATCCATGTCCAGGTTGTGTCCAGTGCACCCAGACACATCTTGCTGTTGGCTATACACTTTGAGTCTAGTTATGCACATTTTGAGCTTGTAATGGACACCTAGCTCATCACAAGCTCAAGAACATGCATAACATAGCACTAAAGTGTTTCTGGGCATCATCTATTTCTGTTGAGAAAAAGATGGATTGGGCCAAGGACAACCAAAGGAAAAAGGAAGCAGGCAATATTTTTGTACTGCCTGCAATAACAACTAGGGTGCACATATAATGTTGGGGAACATCAACAATACCCAAATTCCTTCACCACTATTTGTTAAAACAAATTGTGAGACAATCTTGCAACTGTGAAGGCCTTTGATTTGGCTAGTTAAGGATCCATTTCCATTAGGCTACTCCGATCACATTTAAACATATTGTGCTGCAATCATAGCAGCCTAATGCAAAGCCATTGAAATAGGGCCCTTGTTTCTTGTTACATGGACGGGCACTTCCATTGGAGGCTGCAACTACATTGAAAATTTGCAATTAATCAATGTTAAGAACATTTTATCTCTAGGGCAAATTCTAGAAAATTTTCCAAGAAAAGACATGTTCCCATGAAAAAATAACAAATGTCATTTTATGATGATTCTTAGTTTGATTCAAAACTCTTACAATTCCTGCATTTGGTTAATTCTTGACTTGTAGAGTTTTGAAGTGAGTTGTGATTGTGAGCACAACCATCTGAAATAAATTTAATAAAAAGTTAGTGAAACAATAAGTGATGGAAAGTTGTTGATGGGGCAAAATCTGTGATCACAACTGCCTAATGAAAAGATATCATCTGTGCTGGAGATTATCCTTGACAATACACTCTTTATTGCAAAGGATAAGGAGAGTATTGCAATACTGGACAATAGTTCTATGATATGGATGACATGCTGGCTGGTCCAAGTTTCAAATTGGTCAAGATCCAACTCCTCAATCCATAAGGACACCAAGAGTATGGAGGCCAAACAATACTCCATGCAACTTGAGGTGGGTGCACAATCTGAACCATTTGATAAAAGCAGATCCATGCACACCCAATATGTGGGCCTCACCAATGTCTACTATATCCAAAATAATAGAGATATCCACAAAGTAACCTTAAACCCTTTCACACCTAAACCCTTATTTCAATCTCAAACATTGTTATCCACAAAGTGAAAAAAATTGATTGAATTTGGGTATATAAAATATGCTGAAAATACATCAACACATTAATGTATTGGATTTGAGAATATTTGTTGCACTCTTACACACAATTTTCTTGAAGTTGCCCATGAAAAAATATGAGGGAGGGGAAACTCATATTACCACTGAATTTGGTGATAATTAGAATTTCATTCCCTATTTAATAATTTACCTTTTTATATATATAATGTTTTTTTTGCACTCCTTTATCACTAAACTTTGGGTACTGATCTTGTGTTTCCTCTCATTAAACAGATATCTCTAATGTGTGCAAGTTACTTTTTTACCCTCACTCATGCAAAAATTGAAATAATGGGACGGGGTAAAGTTAAACATCAATTAGTGTTACCACCACATGGGTCAATCATTGTGACCAACCAATCAAAGCTAATCAATCATATTTGTGATTTACCCTTTTGGAAAGTATGGTATCATGTGCACATTCAAAGGTCAGGTCCAAAACTCAATTTGGTGCTACCTATTTAAAATCTGAACTTCATCCAAATTAGAACCCTGAGTTTGGTCATACACATGGTGAGATTAAAAGAAAACCTGCAAAACACAGCACCAGAACCCTGAGTTTGGTCATACACATGGTGAGAGTAAAAAAAACAAGCCTGCAAAAAAATACATTAGCATTCAACTGGGGATGAAACTTGGAAAACCATCAATTTTGGTAATAAATTGAGTTTCATCCTGTCTTTCCTTTTGCCTGATATCGCTGAAAGTGGGGGGAGGGGGATAGGGGGTGAAAGGAGGCCCAAAGACAGGGTTACTTTACAGATAACTCTATTTTTTGACTGTTTACATTGACTTGTTTGGGAATCAAGAGGTACAGTTTGAATGTCATGAACATAAATCTAACAAACAACTCATCCTGTGTCTGACTCCCCTCACCAAAAGTTCCAACTTCCAACTCTGCAACTAACTTTCTTACATAATCCAAAGTACCCTTAACTTAGTTTTTTGTTTTTTAGGTACTTGGAGGTGATTCTTGAATGTAGATAGCAGTGTCCTTTTTTTAAACAATTTTGTGATGTCACTAACTAACTAAATAAATAAAAGAGTGTTGATTTTCTGAATTTTTTTTCAATGTAGCATAAGTGGCAATCATCAACCGGAAGCTGTAGGAAAAATGGCAATCATCCTTACCGGAGATTTAGCCAAATCTGATTATAAACCAGATATAAAGTACAAATCTTTAATTGGGCTTCTATATTTATGGCTACATTACTGAAAAGTAAACATAATTTTTTTGCGATTTTTTCTTGTTTTTTCCCTCCCTTTTGGCGATTGAAATCCTTCAATTTTCAAATTTAATAGTTTCAATTTTTGGCAAAATTTCGCTAGTAAAAAAGACAATGTGTTTACTAATGTGGTGATCATCCATTAAAAAAGGTTTAGCCAAATTTGGCTATCAATGAAATTTGAAAAATCTAAGCATCCTTCTATCTTGTTGGCTACCGTAACTGGGAATGTAATAAAAAAAAATCTGGCAAATTTTCTGAAATTTTTTTTTGAAAAAATTATGGTGACAGAAAACCCCCAATAATATCACTTGTTGTTTCTCAAATTTTGAAATAAATTTTTGCTAAGTGAGACATTTTCACCAATTGAAAAAAAGACTGGTAGACATATCTCAGGCAGCTTGGAAGAATGGGCTGGAATAATAATGGCATGCCAGCTCTGAGTGTCACCCATGAGAATGAGCAAGTCATGTTTTTGCACTAGATGACTAGTTTGGAATTTTGGTAAAAACCTTTGTGGCAAACTTTTGCAAATTTTCAACCTTAAATGTTTTTTAAAAGGATGTTCTATCACCAAATTCTTGCAGGGGTTCTGTAACCCAGAGTGAAAATATGTTGGTTTGGCTCAGCAAAATGGTTTTGGCCCAACATTTTCAGAGTTCACTGAGGCTACTAAAAGGCACAACAAAGCCTAAACACCTTCCAGAGAAGACTGTATTAAATCTGATCTGACTGCTGTTCTCTGTTACTGATTGGCCAATCATAATAGTTGAGCCAGGTGGTTTGCTATTAGTTGTCTCAGGTGGTTTGCTATTAGTTGTCTCCCACTTATTTGTAGTCCCAATTTTAGTTTCATGGGTGGATTTGAAAAGATGTAAACAACTGAACTTGGATGTGAGAAATAGTTTTGGTTTCATGGGTGGATTTGGAAAGTAAATAACTAAACTTGGAGGTGAGAAATATTTTTGGAGGGTCACATACTAAGCACCACTGGAGATGCTCTAAGTGCAAACTCTCCAGAACCTCACCTCATACACATTCAAGGATTACATATGGCGTTCACACGTACCATCAATCAGCCCAGATATGTCTCAATCAGCAAGAGGTCAAATTATAAACATAGAATACTAGGATGGATATCTTTATCCTTTTCAGGTATGGCTGACAAAACCTGACTAAAGAATGTCCAATACTCTCATGAATCCACCAGAACTCAGTTAACATCTCTTCGTTCCACTTCCGTACCCAAATGAAAATTTAGGTTTTGAAAACATTCAATGACTTCAAAAGTCTAAACTAGGTCCAATATCAGTATCTTGACATCATCCTCACAACTATACACTAGCTACACAATAAAAGGTTGAACTACGAAACACCAGTCAAAATCCATTCAAAAAAGACACAATGACGACACCAAGATTGGTGAGTGCTCTGGTGTCTTGTCGGCTTTGTATGAACTACATAATTTCTTGGTAAATGGGAAATATAGAGACCAACCTATTCCACCAAAACTCGCTGGCATCACCTCTGGTGGAAAATTAGAGGTGTCATGACAGCTGTTCATTCACACCATGGGCTGCCACATCCATGTGCAAA
>Ga0209611_10012749_pt1 | contig 11731 bp, 8 predicted proteins | sample S1TSphgellanicum_3_FD_187693 | JGI IMG/M metagenome (GOLD analysis project Ga0209611, IMG submission 187693) | Host-associated microbial communities from peat moss isolated from Minnesota, USA - S1T2_Fc - Sphagnum magellanicum MG (SPAdes) (version 2) | ecosystem: Host-associated > Plants > Peat...
AAAAAAAAAAAAAAAAAAAAGCACTGCACACAATGTGAATTAGATTATTGTACATTATTTTGAAAAGTGTGTTGTCCACTTTCAAAACGAATGTAGTAGTAGGTAGCACTTAAGAACAGACTCATCCTTTTGTGTCATTCCTTCAGCCATCCTGTTATAGGTCTGCAGTTCTTGTTGGCCTGTTGAGTGTGTCTGCTCTGTATCCCCAAAGGAATGAGGCAAAATCTTTAACCTTATGCAATAAATTGTTGGCCCAATGCTACGATTATTTTGTCAAATTGCGCTTGGATTTTTCTCATTTTAGCATCTGACTTCTAAGAACAATCTCCTGCCGGATCTAAGGATTATTTAATCACCACTAGAATTCAAAAGGAGGTTCTTAACTTTTCAGGCCAAGGTCAGGAAGTTGATTGTAAGTTAGATTACTAGATTCTGGAACCTTTCTTTCGACCCTTCACACACAATGGTCATTAAAGAATTTCTGAAGTTTCTAATTTGAGTACTAGTCTTGAATACTAATTAAGCACCGTTAAGTGCTATATAATGCACATGGGTTCCTAAATCCCTATCACAACCCCGTAATAGGTAAATAGGTTTGTAGTTATATGGTTTGCTGGCCATTCCCAACCAAGCCCATCTCAGTTCTAAAGGACTCAGGAGTTTTTTATATGTAGTCCACCAGGCCAATTTGATGCCATTTCATGTGTAGAACCATGTTTGATTTTCTGAATTAGAATTGGAGCTAGAATCGCATATTTCAAAGAATCCAACCCCCGATGAGGTTCCTGGTTCTATTTCTGGGTGGAACTGGAACTTGAACTGAGATTTATGGGGTTTGTTTTTAATAAATGTGAGTAGAACTGAGGTTTAACTGGAGTTTAATTGGCTTTTAACTGTCAATTCCAGTCTGGATTAGTTAGAACAAGACCAAAATTGCGTGTAATTTTCAAAACTGGAAAGGGATCCAGAACTGGAATCAATTTATTTTTGAAGAACCAATCATGGATCTGGATTTGTGGTTCCATTTACGTGTAGAACTGGAATCGGAGCCCAGGCCATTCTTGTTTGGTTTTTAGAACCAGAAACGGAGGTTTTTTGTAAAAGTAATGAACTCCCCCACCAAGTCTAGTAATTACCATTGTTGGCCAGTTATTTCTTTTTGTTCATAACTGTCCAGGTCAGTTATCATTTTATTTTTTATTTAGGCTCATCAATTATCAATTTCCTTGTCAAAGTAACAACCACCAATTATCAATTTACCCAGTCGTTTTTGGCAATAACCACCAATTATAAATGAGGGTCAATTCTCAATTACCTACCTTGTTAGTTATGCTAACAAGGTATGGTGTTATAAGGTTTCTAATTTTGATTTTTTTATGTTTTATATCATAACCATGTTTAGGGTTTTAGGATTGTAAACCTCCTTGGACAAAATTTCAATCATCCAAGTAGATTATTAAATTATGAAAATTCAATACCCAGCTCAAAGTTTAGGGTTATCTACCACTATTCAAAAAAATCAATTGTCAACTGTAAGTTATTGATACCCAATCCCAGACCCCACCAATTACTAGGGTCAAAAATCAATAACCAACCAACACTGAAAATTACTAATTACCCTGGTAATATATATGTCCTCTCTGAGAGGTAAAATCAAGGTCAGTTTTGCGTGTGGTTCATTACACAACAATTCTCTGGTAGATAGTAACTGAGTGGGGTTTTTTATTTATTAATTAATTATTTTTTTTAAAGGGCACAAAAGAAAAGAATCCAGTGGGGTTTTCATATCATTATTTTCAATCACTTAATTCCTATTTTATTGACATTCCGTAGCCTTCTAGTTGCTCCTCCCGCATCAACCATCATATTCCAGTGGTGGCTCTTAGATTTCCTTTCCTACTATCAAATGCTGGTCAAATGAATGGGCTACTATTGGTGTCTGCACTCTTTAGTGTTGCAACTTGCAAGGTGTTCAAAGGGTTGAAGGCTACAACATAAAGGGCAGTAGAGAGTGATGTGGTGGAAACAAGTTGCAATAACATGCATGTAGGCTACCCTTTGTGACTATTTTCTTCACTATTACTCCTTTTGTTATGGGTGTTTGGTGTGGTGACTGGGTGGACCACATGGAAATTGGAATTGGCCAGGTTATCTTACTTGGTTGATTAATATTTCAGACTTACTTTGTCTTGACCAGTGCTAGATTTGTATACTTATGAGAAATGAATATATATGATGGTACGAAAGTATGAACATGCTATATAGCAGTCTGATATGAGCTAGAGCTGATATCTAGTGGGTATACATGTATCTGGCAGAGTATTGCATTTACTAATATTCGAGGTTATATCTTAGCAGTCTAGTCCAGTATGTGATCAAAAATTTGGTACCCCAGACAAGTAACATGGTCATTTTGTGAGAGAAAACCTTGTATATGAGTATATTCTTCATTCTTAATATTGAACTTTGAAGGTGATGATACATGCTGCATAATATGGATTTGGCACTTCGAATGAGCTTTATTGGAAATCAACTTTTGGCATGGTTGTCATGATCCAACATATAATCCAACACTGTCACTTTTAATCAATTGTCCTAATAATATCAATATGTCATGAATTTTTTTTGTTACTACACCAATATGATTAGTGCCCCTATTATCAATTTCCTATAAATTTTGCTATTGACATCTCTTGTGTCACCCCCATGGTATTCAAAGATCAAAATGTTCTCAATACAGTTGTTTCCCTATTCTTGAAATTTTCAAAAGGTTCATATGCCAATGTCAATTTAGTATGTACATCATATTCACACATTTCTAGTTGGGGTATTACCTTTCAAACATGACTTCACAACTCTAACACTTGGGTCCAAAGCAATGTTGTCTAGTTTCGGTTTTTGGTCAATTTGACTAATTATTTGGGGTGCCAATTCCAAACCCAATCCAGCAACCAAAAACTAAAACTAGACCCTAATATAAAATCTGCCAAAATTGATATGTAATGCTAATGGTGGAGCATCTCTCAAATGGATTAAGAGGGTCAAATTGTCGAACAAATATAATCCATCTATTATTAGTTATTGTTACTTGCTTAATATGAGGTAGGTGTATAACAACACATTATAATTGTAATGTAATAAATATTATAAAATTTACCTAAAATTGGGCTATGTAAACTCTTTTTGGTTAAACAAGCCATTTGTGAACCTGAATCAAAAATGTACTGATGATCAAACTAACATGGGTCCAAACCATTGTTTGCCAATTTCAAATTTTGAGGTGATTCAAGTCTTAGTTATAGTTTGGCTACCAAGGTAAAATGACCAAAGATGATGCATCAAATTGGAATCATACTAATGGAATAATGGTTGATGAATCTGATCCATTTAAAACTAGATTAGCATTATTGACCTCTCAAAGGATTCACAAAAAATCGCTTCGGTGGGTTTAATCAAAACTTTCAAGGTTATGATTTAAGTTGCATGGAACTATGTGAGGTGTTGTTTTCTGGTTGTAGATATGGCGAATTGTTGTTTCTTTGGTATGACAACAAGATTTGAAAGCTTAGGTGATTTTTTTTTAATCAAATAGTTTAGTCTCTTTACAACTATATATTGCAATTAATAAGCAATGTACATATACTATCATGATTACCCAATCATTGAAATGCATCATACCATATTTGTCTACTTACCTTCACTCATGTTGTGTTAGCAAAAAAAACTTCAGCCATCTTGACAAATTAGTTTTGGTATGTACAACAACATTTGGATGTCCATATTCTCAATCTAAATACATGTATTTATAACTACATTTCAAAAAAATTAGCACCATACACACATAATAACATGATTGACTTATCATCAAAATGCAATTCAAACAACATATCATAACCATACAAGCAAACTACATTTACACACAACCATTTATTTTCAAATAAGTGCATAAAACAAAATTGAAATACATTGAAATTATAGTTACTAGCTTCAATGTCTTGCAAAATGTCTTGTTCATTTCCAAGATGTTCCAAGAAGGTTCCAATCTAAGCATCTTGAATAAAAAATAAGCATTAGTTGGGCCAAGGTTGTTCAAGGACATCTTAGTTTGGTTCAAAGACAATAGGACCAAAATAATGAACAAAGGGTCAATAGTTGGAAACAACAAGTTGATGATAGGGCTCCAAAATTATGATAATAATGGACAACAAGTTGATGATAGGGTTCCAAACTTATGATAAAAGACAATGGGGAAGGATGGCCAAACAAAAAAAAAACAATGGGGAATGTCAATGGGCTATGGCAGTGATGAGGTGAATGATATGATAATATTGAGGGACAATAGAGAACAACAAGATAAAAACAAAGGATGATGAAGAAAAATTGGTTATCATGATATTCATAAAGACTCTATAATTTGATGTTTTTCTTTAAAAAGTTTGAAGTTTTGGGTCTATTTTATGTTCATAAGACTTTTATGACATGTAAATGTAATGCAATGTAAATGGTGTCTAAAACAAAGTTGTAGCTTATAATACAAAAGAATAAAACTCAAAGTAGTTAACATGTTTTGGCATGATTTGAAATTGTGATCATTTTTCAAAACAAAACACAAAAATCTAATATGGAATTTTACATTTTTAAAAAATCATATTTATTTGAAAATGATTAACAAAGAGCATGTGATATACTCAAGAAACTATAGTAAGTAAAAGTAATTTTTTTTTAAAAAAAATTTAAATTTTTTTTTATATGAAATAGTTTTTTTTGGCAAAAAGACTATAGCCCTTTGAAACAAAGTAAACAAATTGGCTTATTGATTCATGATTACACCTAAGGACCTCCTAAGGGATGTCTGAGAACATCTTTTTTAACAACCTTAATAAAAATTGAATTTCACCACATGTCACTAGAAGAAAATTTGTCATTTGCAATTTTTTTAAATTACAAATAACATTTTTAGTTACAAACAACAATTTTTCTTCTAATGTGTGGATGCAAAGTTTAAACATGCCTTCACTTTTGTTGTTTATGTCGTTTGTCAATTGAACTTGGATGTTTCAAGGAATCTCTATTGGTAAAATAACCAATAATTCATTTTTGTTGTGTAAAAATTAACAAACTAGCAACATAGCAATTATATGCACTTGAGAACAATGGACAATATTGTAAATGCACAAAACAACATGAGTGTTGAACAAATAGTTCTACTCATTACATCCCAAAACTCAAAGCTTTCATGATCTCACATAATCATCACAAAACTTGGTGATCTCAATCAAACAAACAAACAAACAAATAAACAAAATTTGTTCAATCAAAGATTTGATGAAGCAAAAAAATGTTGTTATCATTCTATGTTTTCTAAATAAAAGTGAAATTTTTTCTTTTCAAATTTGAATGTATCAATTTAAAACTAAGATCCAAAAAAGCAAATGAAAGTTATGTAGTTCATGTGTTTTAAAGTTGCCTCACAAGAAAATGAGCAAGCTTAAAATTAAAAAGAATAAATATTTCCTATTTCGTCCATAAATTAATTTCTTGAAACTAGGAAAAAATGGATGGTAAGCATCAATTTAAACACATAGGGATTTATTAAAATATATTGCCATGTGTCACATGTCCTTGCATATCCCATGCAAACTTCAAAATTCAAGTTTGTGTGAATAGTTAAACTTGGTTTGCATTAACTAAGTACTTGAACTCTAATTGTATATTAGTGCAAATGAGATAATAAGGGCCAAGCTAGTCATTTAGAATGACTATTTTTTTATAGTTGAAAAAACATTGGGAGTGTTTTGCCACAATGATGCGGTAGATTATGATTAATTATAAATATTTTTGAAACAGTAACATGTAAACACAATAAAAATTAGCAACTGTAATATAACTTTTGACATTAAAACATGAAAACCAAACATTGGTTACATTTGTTATGGCTCCTATTAATGTGACTTCAACCATTAATTGACATTAGTTGCATATTAGTTAATAATCGTAGGAATGACCTAGCAATGTGTGTGTTAACTTGCATTTTGCCATTTTAATGAATTGCAAATATGACATGTACATACAATCCACATCCTCACCCCCATGGAATTTCAAGTTGCATGCTACAACTTTTATGCAACTATGGCATATAAAGTCAATTAATGTTGATGAAAACCTTCCACCTAGCAAGTCACATGTCAAATTAATGATCCATTTGCAACTACCATGGAATTACTCAATTTTTTTACATGAAAATAACATTTCAAATGATTTTATTTTTGTTGTAAAGTTGCAAATTAATTGCATGTTAGTTCTTTAAAGCATGCAATTGCAAAGTAATGTAACTTTGCAAATGACAAATTTATCATATTAATGAACTATTCATTAGTTATAGGTGAATTGCCTATTCTAAATGTTTGTTTTTAATCATATGGATAGCTATTTGGTTCTTATTGATGAGCTAAATGATCCCTTTGTTGGCTTGCACAAGGAAGATGAATTAGAGTTATTTATTATTGCCTCCTTTAATTATAATACATAATTCTTTGAAATTCATCTTTTAGTGATGAAACAGGAAACCTTATATGTTAATGTGCATTGCTTTGTATCTTAAATTCATCATTTGTTGAAGGTGGTTAGCATTCTAAGCTCTCCTTAGTTGATATTGTTGAATTTCTTGAAACTCAATAGCAACCCAAAATTTAGAAACCACCTTGAACCAATTGAGAAATCCAAACCAAGAATTTGTTGAAACCATAAATGTAATAGCCTTCAAACCAAAGGTTTGCACTACTAGTTTGCAACCATGAAACTAGACATTGGCAACCCCAAAAAAATAGACCAAAATCCAAAACCATAGGTTCTCATTTACATAAAAAATATGAACCAAAACCAAAGGAATCAATCAAAAGGTAGCACCAATCAACATTGGTCTTTACCCTACCCAACCAGTTGCACATAAAGTTTGCCTTTATTCAATGGAGGTTAATTGTTTGGAAATATGAAAAAAATGGTACATGCCAACACCATTCTATAGCGTATATATCCATTCCATACGTTGCAATGCACATGGTTATGATGGATTTTAAAAATATTGTGTCATCACACATTGAATATGTTTCCATTCATTATGCAAATAAATTTGAATAAAATTGGTATCATATATTTTCAGATTTCCTTCAGATTTTACTACTATTCGTCATCATAAGACTACCTGGAATGAATTAATAAAGGTGTTAATTGGTTTCATTCTTTTGCTAATTTTTCTTATTGGATAATTTTAATTTCAGGTGTTCATGTTTGGAATGCAAATTGTACAACTAATCACATTTCACCCCTTGTCAATTGTGGCATATATTACACATGTTGAAGTTTAGCCTTACATTTACCAACTTATATCCATGAAGAGTAGATGCACAATAAATGATAAGATATTCGCCCCTACCCTTACCTTGTGAATGGTAGGGTAAATAATTGGTCATTCACCTTTATTCTTAACTAGGCTAGATTGATGATTTTACAAAGCCTATATACCATTACAATAACCCCATTTGGAAATATTTGAAGCATACCTATATTACATGTACTTGACTTGAATTAGCATTTTGGATTAAAATGTTCTTTGCAACTAAACATTTTGGCTATAATAAAGAACCTAAGCATTTTGGGTACCATGAATAATATAGGAAAATCAATCCACCTGCCCCCAACACTAGAAACATCACATGCAACACTAAAGTACAGAACTGTGAATTATAGAAGAAAACAGCCAGAAAGTGCCAAATGAGAAGTGGATGGATAGAGATCATGACATCCAATCCGCAAACAGCCAATGAGCTTTCAAGCTAAGGATGTGGTTTGCTTTCTTTGTTTTTTTGAAGGAAAAAGAGGCCAAATTGACAGACTCAATGGCCCCATTCATTAATTGCTTAGTAGTAGAAACAATGATGAGCCAAATTCACTGGAAAAGGGAAGCATCCACAAAGGACAAATACAACAGATCTGGAGAACCCTTTGTGTCAAAAGCCTAATTAAAAAGTCTTGTGTAAAGCCTGGTTTGGGTGCACCAGCATCTACACTGGTTGGCACCATGGTAGAAACCAGTGTAGTGTTGTGCAGTTATTTGAATTTTTAAACAACCACCAATTGAATCGGGCTTTGAGAAAAAAATCAGTGAAACCACTGATTCTGGTTCTTTCAAAAGCAAAATCAAAGAACCAGAGCTGGTTCTAGTTATTTCAAGAACTTTAAAGAGCCTGAGGTTTTTATGAAAGAACTCATGGTTTTATGGTCACATACATATCTGAATTTTTTCAACAAAATCAGGATTATGGTTATTTATCAGAACTGGTTACCTATTTGATTTCTTTTAGAACTGAGATTATGAGTCTTCAAAATCATCTTGATAACCATTAGGGTCAGTTCTTGATTCTAACAATCACCCAACATTGGTAAAAACCACAAAATTCTTTTAATAATCTCTTCTAAATATTGTAATTATCCCATGCCCGCACTAAATCAGGATCTTTGAGTCCAAATCTAAAAACATTTAGATTGAACATGGTCACTAAGAGGGCTGCCTAACTTAGAGCAGCTCCACCCATACCTGACATTTGAACTGATGTTCCAGGTTTACTGATTTTTCAGGTTTCCTTATGCTTCTTGCTACTACTGGTGAGGGCTCTAGAACATAATTTGTGTCTTTCCCCCTTTGTGACCCACTTTGGGTTTTTGTGCTTCTAGGTTGGACTTGGGTTCTCTCTCTTTGTTCTTCTTTTCCCACTTTGCTAGATGCTTTGTTTAACAAAGGCATCACAAACATGCAGGCCTTGCCAATAGATAAGATGTTGTTCCAATCTGCTTACTGTGTCCACACTCTAAACACCAAAAATATCCGTTCCAATCTAAACAGTCTAAGCACTTTTGTCAGAGAAGCGGTTCATCTTATGTGAAACCAATTCTAACAATGTAAAACTTCCAAAAAGTGGATCCAATGCGATAGTCCAACAAAGCTCGCCGCAGTTTTCATCAAATAACATTTGTAATATTCAAGATGGTTTCTCCAAACCCACTCATAAACATGAAAAATTACACTATATAACAAGTGAGACCATAAAAGGAGAGAGACAACTAATAGTAAACTATCTCGACCAATCATTCAATTTGTCCAATCAAGAGCTTGTGTTAGACTATGTAGTGCCTTTTGCCAACCACACCATCGTGTGCACAAATGCTGGCTGAAAAGGCATATATATTACTGCCAGTGGGATGGCTCTTAAATGAGGTGAAGGTATCAGTATCAGTGTAGGTGCTGCTTCATTGTGGGGTAGTAAAGAGCCTAATGGTGGGGTCATCTGGAAATTGTGGGACCTAAGATCATGCCATCCTAGGCCCCACATTTTGGAAATTTCCAATGTTCTACTACTGGTCTCAAGACTTTTGAACATACTAGACTGGTCTTGGTATGGGGTTTTTCTTTTTCTTTTTCTTTTTCATACCTGGTAGGCAACTGGGATTGGGTTCTCTTTATAAACTTTCATACCAGTCTAATACAAGAATTAGTTTCAAGGATGATTTTTGCCTGGTATAAGGCAGTTCTAAACCTGGTGTTGGTACTGGTATAAAGTGAATCTATACCTGGTATTACCTCAGGTCCCATACCCAGGCTGGTATTGCCTCAGGCATACCCAGCTGGTGTGTTCTTCAATATCAGTACCCATACCAGTACTATGTACCCAGTTATACCCTCTTTAATGGTATAACACTGGGAATTTGCATTATCACAAATGCTCCTAAATACCTTACCCTAAGGTCAGTTTCATCAGTAAAAAATCCTCAAAATAAAGAAATGAAATTTTGTGAAAATATGAAGTTGACATGTTGAAAATTATCATAATTATCGTAGGCTACACTCTGAATAATTTCACTACTCATATCACAATAGTATTAGTAGATGGTGGAAAACTACATAATTTCAAATTTTTTAAAAGGAATTCATTTTTTGAAAAATAATGATTATTCATTTTGTCAATGTGGAAACTGACCCTAGGCCATGGTAGTAGGTGTGAGATTTGTTCTCTTTTTTGAAGTGTGATATTCAAAGCCAGAAATTTCTTGGAGTGCTTTAGAACAAAGGAACCAGCATGCCCACCCAATAGCCACCTAGATGGCAAAAATCAGGCTTCCTTTCTCTCTATCATCATCATTGATTCCTATGACTATGTATCCAGGGCTCGTATATAGTATATAACATTGGAAACCTAGCCACCAATTGTGTTCAATTGAGATTAATCAGCCCATTTTCCCCACTTTTTGGTCTCAACTCGTAGGGTCTTAGAGTAGGTTTAGGTTTTCCCTACTCTAAACCTACTCCTAAACCTACTCTAAGTGCATATGCCTTTGACGAATTTAATTTCATAGGTTTGGTTTTACAGCCTTTTATCCAATTGTTTTGCAATTAATTTCACAGTAAAATTATTGGTCACATATTTTGTGGATCTGGGTTTACAGTTCCAATGTATTAATTTTTATGTAGGCCAAGAACCTTTGACAATTGCTATCCAATTAGGAGCCCTACCCAAGAGAGCTACTTAAGAATTATCAAAATTTCCAGTTTTAGGCTTTGATACCTGCTACAACAAAAAAAACATCTTTTCTTGAAGAAGGTCCCCTTTCTTCCTCCTTTGCATTTTACTTACCCAAAATTCTTGATACTTTTGTAGAAAGAGGGTTAGATCAGCTACATGAAATCTCTGTATTCACATCTGCAACCTGGAATGCTTATCTAGTGGAATAGCAAACCTGTAAACTTCATCACAGTTTATATGAGCTCAAAAGTTAGCAGCCTCTCCAACTAGTGTTAAATTGTTAATGTTTTTTACTGTATTTAGGATACCAGCCAAAGAGTAAATCTTGATCAAAATCAAATACAATGTTGAATCCATTTATTCAAAAGCTTTGGGTTGTCCACCTCAATCAATAACTTGTTGGAATCAGATCAAGAAAAAACAATTGTGCTACTAGTTTGCACCCAAACCTCATAGATTTGCCTCTACTATCAAATGTAGATATGTCCTTATCTACATATCAAAATAGGTGTTTGTTTTGTTTCATTGCCAAGCCTGAATCCTCCCAAACCATGGGCCTCTTGTTGTACCTTTGGTAATTAATACAAGAAACCCCTTGACAAGCAATGTGCATGTTGGTCATTTCACAACTTTTGAACCATCAATAGAGAAAAACATATTGAATTTACAGGGATTTCATCATTGGAAATCAATGAAAATTTACCTTTAAATGGTGTTTTGTCACTAGAAATCAATTGTTTGCAACCACACCTTAATACTTGGGGTAATTTGACACTCAAGTTCATAACTGGGGGCAATAAAGGGTCACATTCACACTTGCTTCATACTTTGACCAATAACACTCAAGTCATTTCAACCAATCAATGTCTCGTCCTCATATTGGCCTTGATGTGTGGTCTTTCACATCACGTGGGGAACTTCATGAAGAATGTTTTTTTCCTTAAAAACCCACAAACCATGGGGCCCCCTCCCTGCAAGGTTTAATATACTTAGGCCAATGAGTTCACAAAAAATAACAAGGTTATATATGTATACATACATACATACATACATACATACCTTTTCTTCTTCACATATACCAGCTAGAGTGTACAGTAGGCATGCAACAAAATGCCCATAGAAAAATTAGTTGTTTAGGTGTAGAGATGCTCACTGAA
>Ga0209611_10012754_pt1 | contig 11729 bp, 11 predicted proteins | sample S1TSphgellanicum_3_FD_187693 | JGI IMG/M metagenome (GOLD analysis project Ga0209611, IMG submission 187693) | Host-associated microbial communities from peat moss isolated from Minnesota, USA - S1T2_Fc - Sphagnum magellanicum MG (SPAdes) (version 2) | ecosystem: Host-associated > Plants > Peat...
GTTTGCACGCTCGATCCCGTGGGAACATTCTCGAGCTGCGCCGCCTCCGGCTACACGTTGAGCAATATGGGGACGGTGGTGACCGACGGCAGTTATGTGTACGTCGCGAACGGGAGTGCCGGGGTATATACCTGCACGATCAGCGCACCCGGTACGCTGTCCGGCTGCGCGGCGCCGGCGACCGTCATCAGCGGAGCCAGCGGGCTCGCCCTCGACAACAACCATCATCTGTATATCGCCACCTATGGTCCAGCCTATCTGTGCATCACAGGCAGTGATGGGAGCGTCAACAGTTGCCAGGTCCAGGGGGGCGCTCCGTTGAACGGCGCCGCGACCGTCAAGCTCTCCGGCGGATTCATCTATGGCGTGCAATTCTTCGCTGGGACACTCACGACCTGCCCGGTCCACGCCGACGGCACCTTGGGGCTTTGCGTCAACTCCACCGTCAGCAGTGCGGTCGGAAACGGGATCGATGTCGCCGTCAACGGCACTGATTTGTACTTTGCGGCGTATGACCGCCAGGGTCAGGATAACTTTCACTGCGCGCTCGACCCCAGTGTCGGTACGATTTCCAATTGTCAGATTTCCGACGGCGGCATCAATGGAGCGACCAGCGACATTCTGGCCATCGGAGTGGAGTGAGGGGATGCGTGGATCCAATCTTGAGGACCCTTAGGGAACTCCACTCGGGGGGCAACGCGGCAATCGGCCTCGATTGAGCGGATACACGAATGGACGGCCGCGACCTTCTTGCTTACAATATTACCATTCGTAAGAAAACTGGAATCAGAGATGGCATTTGCGACAGTGACCAGTAAGGGCCAGACGACGATACCGAAAGACATACGGGCGGCTGCGAAACTCAAACCCGGTGACCGCATTCATTTCGCCGTCCTCGACGACGGCACGATCATCGTGCGCGTAAAGAACAGAAGCATCCGGGATGTTTCTTTCAAGCCCCCTGGCGGCAAACGGGTGTCGATCGCGCAGATGAATCGCTAGACTAAACAAAGATGCTCGGCATCGACACGAATGTCGTGGTCCGGCTCGTCGTCGCCGACGACGCGGAGCAGACGCGCCGGGCGCGCAAGCTGATCGATCAGGCCAGCGGCCGCGATGAACCGGTTCTGGTATCACTGCTGGTACTACTCGAGTCGGAATGGGTTCTGCGCAGTCGCTATGGGTTCGATCGCGAGCAGATCCGGAGTATTTTCCGCGCGCTTCTTGAGGCACGTGAACTTTCATTCGAGGATGAGCCGGCATTGGAAGAAGCGCTTTTCCATTGGAAGGATAGCGCGTGCGGGTTTTCGGATTGCCTGATTGCAGCGCACAATCGGCAAATCGGATGCCGCGTGACGGCGACTTTTGACGGCAAAGCGGCTCGGCGATATGTTCTCGCAGGTCGAGTGCGTGCTGGGACGGTCTGACGGCAAGCGCCCCGAAATTAGATCTGGACCGGGGCAGTCCGCCCATCCGCCGGCGTAATCAAACTGGCCACTACGGTAACCAAGAAATTAAGGCACAGCGCGAGAAAGCCGGCACTCAAGCCGAACACAGGGTCGCGATGGCTGAGCATCAGAAACAGAGCGGCCGCAACGCCGGCAACCATCCCGGCAAAGACACCCGATGTGGTGATGCGTTTCCAGTAAAGCCCGAGGACCACCCCGGGGAAGAATTGGCTGACGCCTGCATAGCCAGTCAACAGCAGCGAGACCAGCGTGGTGGAACTGTAGATGGCGAGAACCAGACTGATCACACCCAGCACGATGACCATCGAGCGCGCCAGCTTGGCCACCTGGTCATCCGTCATTCCGGGAGCAAACAGCGGCCGATATAGATTCTTGGCGAACAGCGTCGCCGCGGTCAGGATAAAAATGGCCGCGGGTACCATGGCGGTGAGTGCGCCGGCGCCGCCCACCACCCCCAGAAACCAGGGCGGGAAACTGTCTCGCACCACCGTCAGCATTGCCAGATCACCATTCGCCAAACCAGGCACCAGCAGGACAGCGGCAAAACCGGCGAAGAAGATAAAGACCAGCGTCAGCCCGTAGAGCGGCATGACTACGGCATTGCGGCGCAAGGTGTCCGCACTCCTGGCGGTGAAGGTGGCCGCAAACGCGTGCGGCCACATATAAAAGCCCAGCGAGGTAAGCAATACCGTGGAGATGAACCAGGAATGCCCGAGGCTGGTGGTGGCACCGGGCATGGTCAGGTGCGCCGGCCGAACGTGTGCCAAGGCGGTGAACATAGGACCGATACCGCCAAAATGGATCATCGGAACACCGATTCCGATCGTGAGCGAGGCGAACACCATCAGCGCATCCTTCACGACGCTCACCCACGCCACGGCCCGAACTCCGCTCGCAAAAACGAACGACACCAACAACACGACCGCAACCACCATCGCCGGCGTGCGGCCCACGCTGTCGTAGCTCGCAACCGACACGATGATGCCGACGCCCGTCAGCTGCAGCTGCAAGTACGGTATGAAGCAGACGATACCCACGAGACAGACAAAGCCCGCCAGATACTTGTTGCCGTAGCGCACGCTGAAGAAGTCGGATTGCGTCTGCATTCCATGCGTACGGCCAAGTACCCAGATCTGCGGCAAGATGAAGAACGACACGACGTAGGCCAGCGTCAGGTAGGCGAGGACGTATAACGTCGGGCCGCCGCGCGAATACGCCCAGCCGCTGGCGCCCAGAAACGCAAACGTGGTGTACACCTCCCCGGCCATCAGCAGGAAGACGAACACCACGCCAAAGCCGCGGCCACCCACCGTCCACTGCTCGAGGTCCATCTTGCGATGTACGCCGGCGAGAAAACCGATTGCCGCACCGATGGCGACAATGATGAGAATCGTCAGCAACGAGATCGTTGCGCTACTCATCGGCCGCGGCAGCGGGTTTGTCGCGTGCGGTTTCCAACCGATACGCCGCCGCCAGACATGCGGCGCTGAGCACGATCCAGCAGATCAGCCAGAACAGATTGAACGGCATGCCGAACAGCATTGGATCGATCCGGTCCCAAAGCGAGACCGAGAAACACATCGCGGCGAACGGTATGAACCCGAAGAAGAGAGCCCCGGCCGATGGTTTCTTCACCACGGGCAAGTCACAGAACGACGCATCAGGTCGGCCGAAACCGATCTGACCGCAAAAAGACAAAATCGGCATCCATGACTTTCTGTACTTTTACGTCGTCGACAAACCGGATTGAGTCTGGAAAACTAGCCGTCGAGACTTGGAAAGTCAATGAATGATGGCGCGCGGCGCTTTCGGTTGCGCTCGCCCCTCGCCGCATACCAAGATTCTGGAGATTTTCGAGCTTCAGTGAGTTGCGCCACCTTGTGTATGCTTTTGTGTATGTGTATGATTTACGGTATGTTTACCTTGAGGTTTTCATCTGTTTTGACGCTGAGGAGTTGGTATGTCTGCGAAAGCCGAAGATCTGATGCGCCAGCAATACCTGGTCCCCCGCAAGAGCGTGAAGAAACTTCGTGAGATGAGCCGCCGCGAGGGGGTCTCGGCGGGTGAACTCGCGCGTCGGGCCATCGAGGCATACACCTCCGGAAACGTTCTCACCGAATCCGAAGAGGAGGTGGCTTCGCGCGCCGTACTCAAGGACATCCATGCCCAAGTGCGCGCGACTCTCACGCGGATTGATGCGACCCTTGCCGAGATTCGAGCGAGTGAGCGCAGGTTTGCCGATGGCACCTTCCGTGCTGAGGTGGTTGCCGAGACGAGGGCGTGGTTCGATACACATCCCGAGGACGCTCAAGGGATCGTTGAGTTCTTCGCGCCTCAGGCGACCGCATGAGTCTCATCGCCGAAGTGATCAAGTACGGCAAGGACATCGTACTCTTGGGCGAGCGAGTAGACGCCCTCATGGAGGGGCGGAAGGAAACAACCGCCCGGCTCGAGGACCACGAGCGACGATTGATCCGCATCGAAACCTTGATTGAACTCTCTCAGGCGCGCCGGCGTGAGTTACCAAAGCCTTAAAGGGCCTCTCCGCGCCGATCCGAGCAGATCGAGCAGATCGAGCAGATAGAGCAGATCCGAGCAGATCGAGCAGATCCGAGCAGATCCGAGCAGATCGAGCGATATCAGCACGGATTAATCGGAAATACCAAGAGCGGATCACGCCTCCGAACGCTCCTGCAGCGGAGAATGTACGAGTCACAAGAAATAAAAATTACAGCTACCGCCATGCCCACAACCCGCCTGCACACCGTTCTTTACGTCGACGACGAACCGGACATCTGCGCGGTGGTAGGCAGGACGCTGAAGGTGATCGGGCATCTTACCGTGCATATCGCGTCCTCGGGCTCGCAGGCCCTCGAGGTCGTGAACCAGGTTAATCCGGACCTGGTGCTCATGGACGTCATGATGCCGGAATTGGATGGACCCTCGACGCTGAATCGCTTACGCGCAATGGACCGCTCGCCGCCCATTCCCGTCATCTTCATGACGGCAAAGGTACTGCCCGCGGAAGTGGCGCATTGGCTCCGCCTGGGTGTCCTCGGCGTGATCCGCAAGCCTTTCAATCCATTGACACTGTGCGACGATCTCTTGGCGATTTGGCGATCGGCGCACCCTGCGGGCGGTGACCACCGCGCACCCGGAGATCCGCGCGAGGTGTTGGCGCAAACGTCGTCGCTGTCGGCTGCCTTTCTGCAACGGACGGCACGCGACGTGGTCGTGCTGCAACGCTGGATGGAGCTGGGCCACGTCGGAGATCGCTCCAAGTTCCCGGAGATCGAGCGCTTGACCCACTCGATGAACGGGGCGGGAGCCATGTTCGGATTCCCGGGCTTGAGCATCGCAGCGGCTGAACTCGAGCATCTGGTCCGCGGCGCCGCGGCGTTGGGCGATGCACACCCATCCGATGGAGAATTCGCATTGTTCGGACGCCTGCGCGAACGGGTGGCCGATCTCGCCAGCAAAGCCGTCGAAGCCGGGTGCATCATGGTCGACCGACATCTGGTGTTTCAGCCCGTCTAGATCCCGCCGCCCCGACTTATGCCTGATCGACTCGCGGCAGTTCGACATGGAATACCGAGCCCTTGCCGGCGACTGAGCGAAAACCGATGCTTCCCCTCATGCTCTCGATCAGCTTGCGCGCGATGCTGAGGCCGAGGCCGGTGCCGGCAAAGCGCCGGCTCGCCGATGCATCGGCCTGTGCGAACTTTTCGAAGATGCGGTCCTGGAACGATTCAGGAACGCCAGGGCCGAAATCCTCCACTTCGATGCGAATCGACTCCGAGCCTGTCCGGACGCGGATCAGCACCTCGGCACCGGGTGGCGAGAATTTCGCGGCATTCGACAACAGGTTCGTGATCACTTGGATGAAGCGGTCGGGATCCGCCAAGACCCGGTCTTCGGTGGGCGTCGGCTCGAGCACGAAACGCACCGCGCATTCGCGCGCATAACCGGAATTCGCATCGATGGCTTGCGCAATCAACGCGGCCAGCGACACGCTCTGCATCTGCAGCGTCAGCTTACCGCTCTCGAGCCCACCGATGTCGAGAATGTCGTTGATGATCCGCACCAGTCGGTCGCTGTTCTTGTGCGCGATCGTCACCATCGCCGCCGCATCTTCGGGCAATGCACCCATGGCTCCCGACTGCAGCAGTCCGAGTGACGCCCCAATCGAGGTGAGCGGCGTTCGCAACTCGTGACTGACCGTCGAGACGAAGTCGCTCCTCATTTTCTCGATCTCCCTGCGCTGGGTGAGATCGACGACGGAGCACAGTACGAAGTCGCCCTTGGACGTCTGCAGCGGGTTGAGAGCGACCTCCAAGGGTATCTCGGAGCCGTCGCGGCACCGTCCGCTGAGCTCGACTCCCGGCCCCATGGCCGAGGCATTCGGTGCGTCGCAGAACCCCTGGGTCAATGTCGGGTCTCCGGCGCGAAAGCGGTGCGGCATCAGTAGCTCGACCTGCTTCCCCAGTAGCTCCGATCGTGGATAACCGAACAGCTTTTCGATTTGCACATTGACCAGGACGATACATCCCGTCAGATCGATCACCAGCATGCCGGTGGGCGCGGCTTCTATCGCCAGCCGAAACTGCTCATCGGCGCGCTTGCGCTCGGTGATGTCGATATTGACGCCGAACATCCGGACCGGCCTGCCCGTGGTATCGCGAGTGACCCGTCCCGCTGCTTTGAGGTGCCGGACGGCGCCATTGGGATGCACGATGCGAAATTCGGTGTCGTAGTCGCGATTGCCGAGGATGGCGTCGAAAAGCTCCCTTTCGCAGGCCTTGCGGTCGTCGGGGTGAAGGCTCTGGGTCCACAGCGGGCGGGTGTCGCCCTGCCGCGGCGACAGCCCGTACAGCCGAAACATTCGCTCGTCCCAATGCATGCTGGCGGCCGCGATGTCGAAGTCCCAAAATCCCAGACCTGCGGCGTCGGCCGCGATGGCGGAGCGGGCACTATCCTGTTTAAGGGTCCGGTTGAGCGCCTCGAGCTCGGACGTGCGATCGGCGACACGGTCCTCGAGCATGACGTTTGCGCTGCGAAGTTCCTCCTCGGCCCGAACTCGCTCGCCCACCTCGCGCTCGAGGTCCAGGTTGACCCGTTGCAGGCCGGCGAGATTCTCCAGTTGGACTTGATGCCGGGCATCGCGCTCTCCCGCCTTGCGCCGATGTACTCCGTCGGCGTCGCTCAGGATGACCAAGAGGCGTCGGCACGCCTCGACTTCCGGGACCGACCAGTCGCGTGCGGTACCGGCTACCGTCTCCTTCCACAAATCGAACGAACGGCGGGGCTCGAGGCGTACCCGACCATCCGCCGATGCGGTCACGCGTTTGACGGGAGCTCCCCCCCAGGCCACTTCCTGCACGACTTCGGCGCGGGTCAGCGCGAGGATTTCGAGACTGTTGGCGAGATGCCCCACGGCGAGAATTCCCGCCGTCTTGGGCAGGCACTTCAATCGCCGACCATCCGGCGTCAGCAGGTTCGTCAAGCGCAGGGGCTTCTTCGCAATGAGGTTACCGTCGCCGCGCGTGGCCAGTTCGTCGAGCACATCCGACTCCAGAGCGCACGACTCGGTGCGGCCTCCCACATAGTTGAGTTCTGCAATCCTCACGCAGAGCGCACTCGCCTGAAAACCGTCGAGCAATTCCGGCAGCAGCTGGTCGAGCACCACGCGCATGTCCGACTTCTGCAGCACCGCGTGTTGCACCCGGGTCAACAGGCGGTCCATCGACACGGTGGTATTCGCAAAATCGAGCTGGGTGAGGGTTTGGATGCGGATGGCGATGATGCCGGCCACCAGTTCGCAGAGGCTGCGCAACGCATTTCTCACATTATGCGGCGGGGCCTTCGGGAGGTAATGATGGCAGGCAATGAGCCCCCAGAGCTTGTCGTCGCACACGATGGAGAGGCTCATGGTGGCCCGGACGCCCATGTTGCCGAGATACGTGCGATGCACGTCGGAAAAGCCGCGCAGCAGACTGTAGCCCTGATTCAGCGCTTCGCCATCGGACAACCGGGGCGGCAGCAGGGTGTCGGGCGTCGCCTGTACGTCGGCCAGAACCCGGATCTTGCTCGCGGTATAGAGCGCGCGCGCCTGGCTGGGAATGTCGGAGGCAGGAAATCGCAGCCCCAGAAAACGCGTAGTAAGGTTGGCCGCCGCCTCTTCCGCAATCACCTCTCCCGTCCAATCCGGCAAAAACCGATACAGCATGACGCGATCGAAACCACTCAGCCGGGCGACCTCGTGCACACAATCTTTAAAGAACGTGTCGAGCGTCTGAGCGCGCCGCAGACCCGCGAGCGCGGAGGTGATCCCCTCCATGAATCGGGCATCGCCCGCGCGGGCGGCCGCGTCATCGGGCAAGGGCTGCCATTCCAAGAGGGCAACCCGCCCGACGCGATGTCCGACGCATTCGAACACCGTGGGTGCACCCTCCCCCTTGTCCAAGGAGGAGGATGGGACGGCGAGTCGAGGTTTCAGCGGCAACGCCGACGGATCGGACGTCGGAAGCGCGGCCAGCACCGCCGCCACATCGGGCGCAAAGCCGTCAATCCAGTCCTCGACCTTCAGCTGCAGCAGCTTGGACGCCGACTCAAGTCCCGGCCAATGGCGAGCCGCGCCGCTCGAGACCTGGACGATGCGGGTGCTGGCGATATCGACCACAAGAACGAAGCCGTGCGGCTGGACGGTACCGATAATGTGTATCGGTTCTTCGGCGCACGACTGATCGAGCTCTTGGGAGATGGTTTCGTGACCGGTGAGCTCAGGCATCGCTTCTCTATCTGCGGCGGAGCGAGCATCCGAGCAGCTCCTCGCCAGCCCGTCTGTTCGCTACCCCACGCACGCGGGTAGAATGCCGAACCTGAAAGCGATGGGCGTGCGATTATTCACCTTTGAAACGCCTCCTTCCTGCAGTGAGTCTCACGTCCGGGGTATCTGCGAAGGTTCCGATGACACATCATCACGCTCCATCCAAGGAATCCGCCTCCTTATCGCAGCTGGACTGTCTTGCAAGCGATGCAACTCGCCGCCTGGTGCGCGAAGCAACGCGCACCGATCACCAGCGGTTGGACCGTGCGATGTCGACCCTCGAGCTCGGCGACCCGGTCGGTTACGGCATGTTTCTGAAAATCCATTACACGGCGCTCACTTCTTTGGCCAGGCGCTGGCGCGCCGAAGACCAGCCAGCATTCTCCGCTCTGTTGTCCTGCGTCATCGACGACTTGCAAGCGTTGGGACATCCGGTCCGATACCCCGCGGCATCAATCAAAAGGGTCGACTCGCTTCGGCCCTGGGGCATCGCCTATGTGATCCGCGGATCGCGATTGGGAGGGCAGGTGTTGGGCCGGCGAGTGCCTGGTGCCTTCCCCAAGTCCTACCTCGACTGCGTGCCGACACTCCCGTGGCCGGATTTTCTCAAGCAGCTGGATGAAGCCGGAGGGTCTAACCCCGACCAGATAGAACAGATTATCCGTGGCGCCAAGATCGCTTTCGCGGCATTCATCGCTGCGGCCGGCAAGTGTGGCGTCCTGTGAAGACTGCGCGAGGACTGCTGAGTGTCGTGACACGAAACCAGCCTATATCCAAATCGTAGCCTGAGCGACGTGTATGAGTGTTGCAATCCGGGATCCTGCGGCAAGTGACTACGAGATGATTTGCGCCTTGAACCGCGCCGCGGAGCAGCACACCAGCCCAATGGACGAGGACCGCTTGGCAACCTTGAGCAAACTATCCGGCTATTTCAAGGTTGCGTGTGTGGATGGCAGCGTTTCGGCATTTGTTCTCGCGATGTGCAGTGGCGCGCCGTATGAGAACGAGAACTTTTCATGGTTCTCTCGGCGGTACGAGCGGTTCATCTATGTCGACCGCATCGTTGTGTCGTCCACTTCCCGAGGACAGCGATTGGGGTCCCTGCTTTACGAAGACTTGTTTCGATACGCCCGAGAGAACTTCATCCCCGTGGTGACTTGCGAATACAACATTGTTCCTGCAAATGAGCCATCGCGAAGGTTTCATGACAAGTTCGGTTTCAGAGAGCAAGGAACCCAATGGGTGGCGAACGGCACCAAGCGGGTTTCGTTGCAGGCGGCAGACACGTGATGCTCCCGATGCAGGTTCTCATTCTCGGCGGCTACGGAACATTCGGTGGGCGTCTCGCCCAGATGCTCGCGGCCGACGCGCGTGTCCACCTGATGATCGCCGGGCGCTCTGTCGCGCAGGCACAGATCTTCTGCGATCGCCTCGCGCCCGGCGCCTCCCGCAGTGCGCTGCGCTTCGATCGCGATGGCGACGCGCGCGCGCAGCTCGGTGCGGTCAGCCCCGACCTGGTGGTCGATGCAACCGGGCCGTTTCAGTGCTATGGCGTCGATCCATACCGCATCATCAAGGCCTGCCTCGTTCACGGCATCGACTACCTCGACCTCGCCGACGGTTCCGAATTTGTCAGGGGCGTCGCCCAGTTCGATCGCGAGGCGCGCGAGCGCGGGATTTTCGTCCTCTCGGGCGTGAGCACCTGTCCGGTACTCACCGCTGCCGTGATCCGGCGCCTGGCGCACGGTCTCGCCACCCTCGAGACCATCACCGGCGGCATCGCACCCTCACCGTATGCGGTGATGGGGGCGAATGTCGTTCGCGCCATCGCGAGCTACGCCGGCAAGCGCCTGGCGCTGGTTCGCGGCGGGCAGCCTTCGTTTGGGGTTGCCCTGACCGAGTCGCGGCGCTATACCGTCAGCCCGCCCGGACGCCTGCCGCTTCGCAATATCCGGTTTTCCTTGGTCGACGTACCGGATCTGCAGGTACTGCCCGCGCTGTGGCCGGGGCTCGACTCGGTATGGATGGGCGCGGGGCCGGTGCCGGAGATTCTGCACCGCATGCTCAACGGTCTGGCGTGGCTGGTGCGCCTGCGCCTGTTGCCCTCGCTACTGCCATTCTCCGTCCTCATCCACCAGGTCAGCAATCGCGTGCGCTGGGGCGAACATCGCGGCGGCATGTTCGTCGACATTACCGGAACCGACAGCCGCGGCGCGCCGGTGAGGCGCTCCTGGCACCTGCTCGCGGAAGGGAACGATGGTCCCTTCATTCCCTCCATGGGCTGTCAGGCGATCATCGAGCGCTGCCTCGCCGCACGGCGGCCGGCGGCCGGGGCGCGCGCTGCGACCGCCGACGTGGAACTCGAGGACTACGAACCGCTGTTTGCTCAACGCAAAATATATACCGGGACGCGCACGTCCGATCCGGCCGCGGCCCAGCCGCTCTTTCAGCGCATCCTCGGCGACGCCTGGGATGCGCTGCCCGCGCCGTTGCGCGCAATGCATTCGTGCATGGGTTCGCAAGTCGCCGCGGGCCAAGCGGATGTCCTGCGCGGGCGTCATCCGCTGGCGCGTCTGGTCGCCTTCGTGATCGGGTTTCCGGCAGCCGGCGCGCAGGTGCCGGTGCACGTGGCGTTTACTTCCCAGGCACACGGTGAACGCTGGACGCGCACCTTCGCCGGCCGATCGTTCACGAGCTTCCTCTCGGCGGGACGCGGAACGTCGGCGCATCTGATTCGCGAGCGCTTTGGACCATTGACCTTCGATTTGGCTCTGGTCGTCGAGGGTGCGAAGCTGTGCCTCGTGGTCCGCCGCTGGTCGCTGTGGGGCCTGCCGCTACCGCTCCTCATGGCGCCGGGTGGCGACTCTTATGAGACCGTCATCGACGATCGCTTCCACTTTCACGTCGAGATTCGGCATCGTCTATTCGGTCTGATCGTGGGCTACAGCGGTTGGCTCGAAATCCGCCCGCGCGCGGACGCTGCCGCTGCCGATCTTCGTCCAGTGGGCGTGAGCCCCTGAAGCCTTCTCAGACGGCCATTGGCCGGCGCCTCGCCTTCATAGACGATCGCGCGGTCAATGGGAAATAAAGCACCCGGCAAAGCACCGGGCATTGCTTAGCCGCCGAATCGGTGCTAGAAACTCTCGGTCTTTACTGTCGAAAATATGTGACAAACACATGGCATGACCGCGGACGCAAAACCGGGTTCGCCGTCGAATAAGTCAAATTCAGGGGTACTGCGCATGAAGGGATATGACGCACGACAGACACACCTCATCCGTATCGGCGCTTTGGCCCTGAAGCTTTGTCTCATCCAGTGCCTGTTGGTCGAAGCGATACCCGCTGCCGGCGTCGCCGCTCCGTCCCGCGTCGTTCAACCGATCGATGAAACTCAACGGGTGGTATTGACCGGCAATACCCATCCGCAGGCGCGG
>Ga0209611_10012756_pt1 | contig 11726 bp, 10 predicted proteins | sample S1TSphgellanicum_3_FD_187693 | JGI IMG/M metagenome (GOLD analysis project Ga0209611, IMG submission 187693) | Host-associated microbial communities from peat moss isolated from Minnesota, USA - S1T2_Fc - Sphagnum magellanicum MG (SPAdes) (version 2) | ecosystem: Host-associated > Plants > Peat...
ATGCCCTACATGTGGTCATATTTATGTAATAGGGGTAGGATTAGTTCACCACTAGTTAACATGTTTTGTCCATAGGCTGTCATCAACTATAATGGTTATAATGCTTCTAACATTACCAAGTTCACCTCCTTTTGCTTGGGCATGGATTACATTTATATATATCATTGACACTTTCCATTTGGGTCTACCATACCCTTGTTCATACCACCATATTCCATGTGTTTGCCATGTCAATGTCCAATGTGTTTTGTGTATTCATTTAGCTTGCATGGTCACTAACCCATCCGACATTATAACTTGGCATTCAATTTTGTTCTTCCTTTCTTAGTGTTTGTTTTTTCCTCCACAAGGTGGTGAGAAAGGCCACCAAGATACTCATGCTCAATTCTACCGATACATAATTGAGAGATTTTATAGGAGGAGAATGCAATTTGAGTAGCTCTAACTTCCCAAAGATCTTTGGAAATGACTTCAAATCCAGAGTGATATACTAGTAACCAGGGATATGTTAACCCATGTCATTTCACCCATTTAGTTGGAAGGGATGTTTAGTTGCAAAGACTATTCATTTTAATGACTAAGATTTCTTAATTTTTTTATAATAACCGATGTCATCATTAACTTTGGTCTAACGTGTAAAATGCATGTCATTTCAACTTAATCATTTTATTTAATTAAATGTTACAAAAGACACTTTGATGGGTGGATCACATGTGTTAAAAATCTATGAACACATGTTATGAATCATTGCACATGACCAAAAATCAACTTAACTTAGTCCATGTAACTAACATAACCAAAATTCAATATAATTTTGTTAGGTTAGGTTAAACAACCTAACCTAATTAGCGTAACCAAAAAACAACCGAGCTTAACCTAGCTAAATTAGCTACCTAAGTTAGGCAACCTAGGTTACTTAACCTAAGTTAAATGCTTAAATTAAAAGCAAATGTCAAACTCCTCGCCCAAGAAGCCTAGACTAAGCTATTTAACCTAAGCCGAGTGGCCTAAGTATCATAGGTTGCAAGACTCAAGAGTGAGAACTTGAACCCCTCACTTTCATTTTGGGGTTTAAGTCCTCATCCATTGCACTACCACATTTTTTTATACTATTTATATTTAATACAAAGTTATAAAGCTCATTTTTTTTAGCTTTGAATTAACCTTGGCCACCCAGGTTGACCCTAGACCAACCTATCTATTACCTACCAACCTAACCTACACCTAAACCTCCTTAAGTTGATTTAAGATGAACTAATTTGTCAACCTATACTACTTACTGACCTAACCTAGGTTAACCTAAGCATTATTAACCTAAAAATTAAATTATCATAATCTAGCTCCTAAGATTACTTAAGCTTTAAACTAAACCAAGATTAAATTAAGATGGACCTAGATTAAATTAGGTTAATATAAAGTAGACCTAGACTATATTTAAGCTAGGTTAGACCTCTAAACTATACTAGGTTAATTTATACATTACACCTAAACTAATCTAAGCTAGACCTAAGTTTTATTAAACTCATTTAGGCTAGACCTAACTAAAGCTAGGTTAATCTATGTTAGATGCAGACTAATCTATGTTAAACATGGCTAAACATGGTTAATAACTACTATTTACTATATACAATTGTATTTAACCTATCTCCTAGGGAGCCTAAATTCCTATTACATATTTTTGGCATTTACCTAAATATCCATTAGGTATATATTCAAGTAATATAATAGGAAAATACAACCTATTTGAGTATTTAGAAGTTATCTACTAAGTAGCCCTAATACTTAACAATTAATATCATAGTTGCATTTAGTTACACAAACTTGAAGTTGGGTCCGAATTACTTGATAAAATATCTTGTCATGAAGCTATTTAGGTTGACTTAGCAAAAAACCTAAAGTTAGGAACCTAGGTGAGCCTACCTAGGTTAACATATTAGTAGGGTAACCTATTTTAAATATATTTAAACATACTAAATGTAGTAAGTTTCTTACATGTCTAGTTAAATAATTTACAAGGTAGCCTATATTATGAAGTAGGTTTTTAATTAAGTAACCAACATACATAGATTAATTTAATAGGTATGTTAACTTAAATAAGTGTGCTAAATAGTTAAAAAATAAAGAGTTATGTGTCACCTTTTTCAAAATGACTATTAATATTATAGTCATAATTACAAGTTTAAAATAGATTCTTTTATTTTCACATGCGTGTGAATTCATGGGTTCAAAAACCTCATGACACACAAAACAATTATGGCATGTCATGACAAATATTAGTGCTATAAATTCAAAACACATAAAAATTTATGGTGTTACAAAAAATCATGAATTGTCATGAAAATTTGTGACACTTTGTTGCCAAATGGCATGCCATGTCATCATCACATGGTACATCGAATCATTATCAATTGCAAAGAACAACAATATTTTCAACTAGCTAGTAAGTGAGATTAATTCATCAAATCAATGACATATATGAATCATGATGTTGATGAATAATCAGATCACCTTACTGGCATATAGCATGCCATGTCATCATCATGGGAGATTGAGTCATTACTAGTCACAAAGGTGGATGGTTTTTACAACTAACTAATTAATGAACAAAAATTGAAAAAAAAATGATAATTTACAAAAAAAAAACCATCAAGTTGTCATATTAATTATAGTTGCAAAACCATGATGTCACGTGGAATGTTGATTTTTTTTGCCAATACACCTACCTACCTAACTACCTAGATAGATTACCTACCTATCTACTTACCTAACTACCTACCCACCTACTTAGATCTACTATTTACTTACCTAGTTATCCACCCACCTATAACTTACCTACATATTAACTACTTACCCACCTACCCACCCATCCATCCACCTACTTAGATGTACTACCTACCTACATACTTATACACTCATACCTATAACCTACCTACATATTAACTATCTACCGACCCACCCACCCATCCACCTACCTATATGTACTACCTACCCACCCACCTACTTGGATGTATTACCTACCTACCTATTTACATACATGTATTACTTACATAACCACCCACCTACCTACATACATACTACTTACCCACCCACATACCCACCCACCTGTCTCTTACAACCTACTTACCTTCGTACTAGTCTTGTAATGATGTGTTGAAATAAAGATGTGAAATAAAAAAGTTGATAAAAGTTACCTCTTGATGGTGTGGTCCATTGGTTAAGGACTTGGGAGTATCATTGGGGAGGTCAAGGGTTCAATTTTTAACATTATAACCTATGTACATGCTAAAGGGGCTAAGGTAGGTAAGGTAAGCTACCTAAGATATACTAAATTAGGTTAAGGTAAGTAAAGTAGGATAGGGTGGGCTAAACTAAGCTACCACCTATCTACCTACCTTTTTACAATCTACCTACCTACCTACTTACCACAATTTTTTTTTATATGGGCAAAAATTTGACTAATCAAAACGATCGGTCATATCGTCCATACTCTACCATTGAAAAAAAATCACCCCAATCACAACGGACATATTAAAATTAACTTGTCCAAAATGAAGGAATGGTCTTTTTTATGCTTATTCAAATGGGGTATTTTTTCACTAGTTTTGCCAGTAAAAAAAAGCAAGTTTTCTAATAGTGGAAACACATGTATAGAAACAATTTCCCACCTTTTCCTCTGCCACACTCAACAACAAATTTATATTTATATTATTAGAGATGGTTTTCAAACCTTAAAGGGTGTCTTCATAATTAATCCACCATGCTTGGATATGGTACTATGTGTATCATCCATGACAATGCATGTAGTAATAGTTGTTGTTCATGAAATGACCTGCTCATACACAGAACGCACATCAGGAGATGATTTCATTCCCCTTGCCATAGAAACTTATGGTTGTCTTCTTGTTTCGATTATTTTTTGACTACTTGTGTTCATGCCATTATAATTTATCATTAATGATCTTCTTTAGTTCATGTGATGTTTATTTTTTATTATCAATAGTGTGTGTCCATAGACCTTTAACGTGTGCAGGTTGGAATTTCCATCATGTTGCCACAATTGGGAGGCTTGCATTCTTCATATCTTCCACACATTGCAATTAATACACCTTCATCGTTAACCATTTTATGGTAGAGGACACCTTTTTAATTTATGATATTTTATTTTATTTGTGTATTAGTAATGTCATGATTGTTATGTTTTGAGTGGTTTGTGTTTTCGTGTTTTTATTTACCTTGTATTTCTTGTGGATGGGCTCCCATCCCTACTTTTTTATATATAAAGTTTTTTCCAGTTAATTTTTTTAATAATTATGTAGTTAGTTGAACCATAGTGGTAGGGTTGTTAGTGGGTAAGTAAGGGCAACATAGATGTAGGTAGGTTGGTGTGGTTAGAATTAGAAAAAAAAATTCAAGAAATCACCCCCCAAAAAGTCAAAAGGGAAGGGAAGGGCAATGGGCTAAGCCAAAAAGTAAAAAAAGAAAAAAAAATCTAAAGGTGGCTTCACATGGGTGGAAATATGGAACAAAGAATAGATGAAAGGTTTGTGTGATTAGGTGTATATTTTTTCATTTGCCTTTCTACTTAGATCATATGATTGGAAATCCATAAGAATGGATTTCCATGTGGCTAGTGAGGTGGTAAGGTCCCAAATTTCACACACTTCTGGGCTTGAACCATTGGAAAAGCAAAATTGTAAGTCATGAAATCATTTCTTTGATCCCTTATGTTTCTTTTTGTACCCTAGCCAAATCGATTTCTCTTCATTTCTTTTTGTGCCATAGCCAAGCAACTTTCCTTTCATGCCATAACTAAACAACTTTATTTTCATGTCATAGCCACACAACATTGTACTCTTATCTTGTAGGAGAGATGGAGAACCATGCAAAAACTAATGAATTTTTAGAAACATCAAATGTTTCTACAACACATCCTTTTCTTCCATTTCCACAAATGTACCACCAAGTTGCATTGCCACAATTTGCAGGATTTTCTTCCCCTTGGTTTAACCTTAATCCTAAAAGTTTTGTCGCACCATGTGTGCAACCATTCTTGCCAAGCTTTCTTGGGGCACTACATCCATGAAAAATAAATCCACAAAAGTGCAAACCTACAATAACCACTATTGTCAACTTACATTTTCCTCCCATGAAATAGTTAACAACAAAGCAAAAAGAGAAGGGGAAATTGGATTTGGAGCATCCTACTAAAGAACAAATTGAAGAAATCAAACAAGGAGGGCATTGGAAGGGGCATTGGGTGGTGCACCTCATCATATTGTGTGGTGAAATGCATAACAATTTTTCCTCTCCACCAAAACAAGGTATGCCTACACAACTTTTTTGAATGTTATTATTCAAATTTCTTCATTTTGTTGTTTCAATGTGTAATTTCGAATTTCATTTCATTTTTTCATGATATGTATATGCAAGTGTTGACAATTGGAGTAAGTTGCATGCAAAATTAATAGCTAATTATCTATATTTTAATAAGGATGCCAAAACTTATTGAAAAAAATGGCAACAAATTTACAAAGATTACAAGTATGATAAATCCATAAAAGCTCTCTCATGAAATGAAAGATCTAAGGACTATAAGTGGTACTTATTAGTTGATGAATACATATTTGATTACATTACATTTCACATGTCCATGGAAGAGCTCATGAACCTAAAGGTGTCCAACTAATATTCCATTCAATAAAGATTTTTCCAATAGATGTGAAACTTGAAAAGGTCAAGAAGGAGTCATCCTTGACACGTTCCAAAGAAAAGAAAAAATGAAAATTTGTTGAATGAATGTTTGTAAGAAGTTCGAAAGAATGGAATTTTTTGATGGAAACCATGAAGGCTATGTTATGACATGTAATGTCATGACGTACGGTGTCGTAAAGGTGTAAATCCATAGTAAACTCTACTAAACAAAAAAACTAAAACCGGTCAAAGGTAGAAACTAATCAACCAAAAAGAGATGCACAAAAGGAAGCTGAAATGAAATTCTCATGTATACACATGGAATGGAGTTGGAAAGTGTGTTTGAAGGAATTAAATTGCAAAGAAGGAAAGAAAACATAGTGTATGTAAACGGTGATCGTGTAATAATTGCTGTGAGCATCTAAAAATCCAATTTAACTATGGAGGAAACTCTCCTTGAGAAAAGAATTTTAGAAAAACTAATAAGAGAAGGGAAGAGCTTGGCCTTTTATATAACCGCCAACAAGCTGAAACCCGAAACAAGTCATAACCCTAAAACACCTAATAGCATATAATAACTTAAGAACGTACATTAACCCTAAGAGCGTACATTAACCTTAAAATGCATGAGTGGCATGCTCGTAATTGGCTATCATGTATGAGGCCATGCATACGAGCATGACATTTGTCGTGACGTGTAGTGTCGTGACGTATGGTGTCATAAGGGTGTAAATCTATAATAAATTCTACTAAACAAAAAGATTAAAACCGGTCAAAGGTAGAAACTAATCAACCAAAAAAAGATGCACAAAAGGAGGCTAAAATGAAATTCTCATGTATCCCCCCCGAAACTTGAGCTAGGAAAAACATGGCATGGTCTGAGTAAAAATCAAGGTGTTGGAGGAGAACATGATGAATAATACCAAATCTCGGTGGAAATTTGAGTGAGTTTTGGTTGAGGCATAATAGATGGTATCCACCATTACAATTATCACAAAGTAGCATTTGATCATCATCGTTTATCCTTTGACATACCTAACATGGACATACCTATCATACCTAACATGTGACATACCTATCCAAATCCTTTTTGTTCCTAGTGAGGCAATTATTTTGAAATCCTTTTTTACATGTCTGAACCATCCTCTCTACAAGGCCATCAACTTGAGGATGATCCCTTAAAGTCCAACGATGGTCAATGAAAGCATGGTCAAGTAGGTCTTGGAATTCTCCTCTGAATTTTAATCCTTGATCAATAAGGCACTCAACACAAGCCCCAAACCTACATAGGACCTATTGTAAGAAAGCCTAGCTTGTGCTGTGTGATGACTTGTTCAGCAATGCAACAAGCTCGATCCACTTTGAAAACTACTCAATCATAATCATGATGTAAACATTACCCCTGGAGGTCTGTGGTAACTCTCCAACTAAATCACATGACTAGCAATAGAACATGCCCTGAATAGGGAGTGGAAAAAGTGTGAATTATCAAAAAGAAAAAGAAATTCTCACTTTATCACATTGTTCACACCTAGCAATGACATTTCAGACTTGAGCATACATCTTTCTCCAATGGTAATGAGGAACAAGAAGGTTATAAGTACGTTTAATTCCAAAGTGTCCAAGCTCCGTGTGTACCTTTTGAATAAGACCAAGTCGTTCATGTGGTGGAGGAACCACTCTATCGACTTGTGGTAAGCATCGGATGAGATGATTGTCCCTCCTTGAGTATTGTTTGGATCATTGTTGTATGCGATCTCGATGACTCGATGTAACTTGGGGAAGGTATTCCCCATGTTGAAGAAATTTCAGATAGAGTCTAAATCCTCCCATATATCCACAATGGGATGTTCAACTAGGTTACATTGTAGTAGTGCAAGATAACTAGATGTATAAGATACATGTATTGCTAGAATCTGGTCAAAGTCTTGTCTGGCTTTTGAGAAATCTTTAAAGGTAGTTAAAGGTTTTCATGACATGGTATTTGCGTTCTGATGTGTAATACCAAGTTGGTTAATAACCTTGAACTCATACTCCTAAAATATAAGCACACAACGAACTAACTTACCAATAAGCTTGTCATTGGTCATTAACCACTTAATAGGCTGGTGGTCAGTATACAAAGTGAACTTGGTGCCATAAATATAAGGCCTGAAATGTATGATGACCCATACAACATTAAGACACTTCCTTTCGTATGAAAAATAATTGCTCTCAGCCTTGTTGTTTCGGGATGCATAGGCGATAACATATTCCTTGCCTTCCTCATCAAGTTGGCCAAGAATAACGCCAATACCAAGAGCATTTTAGTGAGTGTAGAATGAAGACCTTGCTGAAATCAGATCTTCTCATAATGGGGAGCTTTGAAAGCTTTTCCTTGAGTGTGTCTTAAGCTCTTGAGCCTCTTCACTCTATGTCCAAATAACATCCTTCTTTAACAATGCATAGAGAGGATGAGCAATAATACTGAAATCTTGAACATAAATCCTATAATAATTACATAGTTCAATGAAGCTCCTTAAAGTGTGAACATCAGTAGGATTGGGCATCTCCAAAATGGCTACTACTTTGGCCCAATGAGCCATAATACCATTGACAAAATTCTGTGTCCAAGGTAGACTATTAAGATGACAACAAACTCACATTTTTTAGGATGGATCTTCATAATGATTTCGTGAAGCCTCTTGAATAATTCCTCAAGATGAGCCAAGTGTTGTAGGAGTCCCTTGCTATGCATTAGGACGTCATCTATATAGCATTTCACAAAATTTACCCCTTCGAAAGCCTGGTCCATGACTTGTTAAAAGAAGACAAATGCATTCTTCAATCCAAAAGGCATCACAAGCCATTCCCACAACTTGTTGTTTCCATGGAATGTCATTTTCTTGCTATCCTTCGCAACGAGCACAATCTGGTTGAAGCCTTGCTTCAAATCCATAATTGTGAAGATGTTTGACTCTCCAATACTATCAAACAATTCTTCAGGGATGGGGATGGGGTACTTGTTTTGAGGTGTAACCAAGTTTAAATGCCTATAATCCTTGCACATCCTTTTCTCAGTCCATAATCCAGCTGAATCCTTTTTTGTTGGCATTATTGTAATGGTTGCAAAATTAGAACTTGATGGCTAAATCAAACCAGCCTCATGGAGCTCTTTGCATCTTTCATCTACCCTTAACCCTTTCCCACTCATGCTTGCTCAACCTATGCCTCTTCTGATAGATGGGTGTTTCATTTATAAGGTTTATAGAGAACTGCATGGTCTTACACCTACCTAAGTTTTTCATTGAGAATGCGAACACATTTGCATACTTAATTAGCAAGTTTGTGACCTGGTGTCTTTCCTTCTTGGTGAGCTGGTTCCCCATAATGAAAGAGTAGTTGGAAACACATGTAATGGAGTTGGAAAGTGTGTTTGAAGAACCGAGTGTATTGGGTTGTCCACTATCCAACTACGCAGATTTGTAGAACATTGTAATTATTTTTTAAAAAATTAATGTACCTCCCGTGTATCAAAAATAACTTAAGTCAAATTACATGGTACCTCCTCCCCCCAAACACTAAAAGTGAAGTGTAGAGTGTTGAAAATAAGCAAGTGTACTTGTTTGAGGTGCCATGTAGTCGCATTGCCAGAATTGCAAGCTGATTGAATTAGTGCTGGTGTTGTGTACATTTGAAAGAATACACAGGTTACCAATAACCATGTAAGGGAGTTCAGGTCCATGCCTCTCCCCAGTAGAACGTTATGCTCCAATTTAGTCATTTTGGTGTGACTAATACTGCTAGTTTGGAACCCCATAGCCCTTTTTCTTTCTTTTGGGCTTGGTTCATCCTAAGTGGTTGAAGCATGACGATACACCAGGCCTGGTCCATTTCCATGAAAGGCGTGTGTTCCTGGGAAGGAGACCAAGGTGGGCCAAGCACCTCTCGGTTTTCCTATTGTGTTCGCAAGAAATTAAGGAGGTTTCTCGTGCTTTGTAACTAGTTGGCAAGAACTCTAATCATCCAATATGTGAGAAACCTATAGGTTGGGGTTTCTAATGGTGTATCTTACAGCCAACTGTAGAACTGAAAGTGGTGCGAGGTTGGTCCATTAGTTGTGTAGTTGGTACGCATAGGAACCGCATTATCTCGCATCGAATAGGAGTGACTCTCCAAGGTAATGCTTGACTAACGTGTAGTGCTCCTAAACTTTCTCCCTTTAGTCAAGTTGAAAAGGGGTGTTCTTAATTATATAACCAAGCATAAGAAAAATGGATTGAGCCCAGGTGATCAATCGTATCATGTTCGTGAAAAGACCGGATCTTGTGTCATTCAAGCCTTCTCCAAATCTAACTACTGAAATTCCTTAACACTCCCAACCTAAAATGATGAGGTCCACAGGGCCAAGTAATTCCATGTTTTTTTTTGAATTAGTTGTATGTCAAAGGGCAAAAAAGTGAAACTGGCCTTCCATGTGATGGTTGCAAATTGTTGTGGAAAAATCTAGCTATGAATTCCATCATTTTCGATGTCGTCACTTGCTTTGTAATAGGATCAATGTCTACATAAAAATACTTCCAAACCACCATCCCTAATTGTAGTAAGGTTTCGAGACCTGTACCAATACTACCAAAAAACTTTAATAATGTAATCTACTGATCCCCTCTTTAGGTGGTGTCTAGGTGATTAGCTAATGAAGTACTGGCTTAATCGGCTCGCCATTACTTTCTATGTTCTCAAAACTAAACAAAGTTTTGACCAAGGGCTTGTGAGCTGCTTTGAACCTCTATAAAACCTTTGGTCCATGTTGAATGTTAGTAGGAACCACCCTCAAGCTTTCAGTAGCTTGGGCGTAAGCTGCCTTCTCTTCATCTTCCTCTATCCACTTGTGGCTAACTTGTTGGATGTAGGACATGGTGTGTGCTTCCTTGAGCATACAATGGTGAACCATAGGATTATGGTTCCCATGTAAATCAAGGGGTATGTATCCTAAGTGGTGGCCATTAATCTCCCAATCCACTCGATAGTACCCATGCTCGAACCAGTTGTTAATTGTGAAACTTGGTGGAAACAAGGCCTCTTGCCCAATGAGCACATTGTAACTTGTGGCATTGGTGACTAAACATCTGACTTATAGGCAAAACTCCTGATTTGTACCTGTATTGAAGTTAAGTGCAATCAAATCTGAGCTCTCCCAAAGTACTTCCTCTACGCTCGCACTAACAGTGTAAATTTGCCACATAGATTTCTGTAATTTGGAGTCGAGCATGCCCATTTTTTTAGCGAATTGAACTCTAAGAATCACTAATTGGGCACCTGTATTAAGAGGTACCACTTTGGGTGTATGTCCTCCCATCGGATTGCTGATTCAATATTGTCAACAATAATAACTCCAGTGGCAAAGGAAGTTCTCTCGCTAGGCACCACCTTTGGAAATGAATGAAAGACTTTGTGGAAAGAATGGCTATCCATAACGCCTTTGCTGAGTAACCAATCCATAAGTGAAGTGTTCTTAGCTCCCTTCTGATATGTTTTTATAAAATCAGAGATAGGACAACCTTAGTTTAGCCATGCTAGAACTAGTGATTAAATTACGAACGCCATCTACAACATGTGAGCCAATCGAGTGCCTCTCCAAGGTGTTGGATGGGACCTTTGTAGCATGTGGATCAGGGACTAATAAAGGACCTGATGTAGTGTTCAAAGTATCCTTTAGGACTGTAATTATGTCCTTGGTGCTTAGTTTCAAATCTTGAAAACTAAACAATGGTGTATGTGAAGATTTCTTGCACACTTCCACCACTAAGATATGCACTCACAAAAAACCCGGTTAGAAGTGGAACTATTATGTAGTTGAAGTCTAACGAGTTAGGTGGTTCGAGTTAAGTAATGAAATTTACTAAAAATCTAATGCATTGTGTCCAACTCTCATGATTTTATTTTTATTTTATTTTATTTTATTTATGTCTTTGACCAAAAGTTAAGCCCAAAACTAAAAACCACTTGTTTAGATTGAGGAAAGAAAAAAAACAACTTAACCTCCTCTACTTTCT
>Ga0209611_10012759_pt1 | contig 11726 bp, 10 predicted proteins | sample S1TSphgellanicum_3_FD_187693 | JGI IMG/M metagenome (GOLD analysis project Ga0209611, IMG submission 187693) | Host-associated microbial communities from peat moss isolated from Minnesota, USA - S1T2_Fc - Sphagnum magellanicum MG (SPAdes) (version 2) | ecosystem: Host-associated > Plants > Peat...
TTCATCCTTGTTTTTTCTTTGTTTTCTAGTAGCTTTGGCAGTTTGTTGATGAAATGCAAGCAATTGATAATTAACTTAAAGGCTATTTGGAAATAAAATGTAATGTGTCGGAGAATTTTTTTGACATACTGCAACCACATTTTAAAAACTGTATATTGAGAGTTGTAATTTATTCTCCCTGTGGCTACTGAGTCTAGTATATGCTCATAGGATTGAATAGTGTGGCTTTCTTGGTGGGTGGCAGACAGAATGATGATGATGGGGACTTACAATGAGAAGTGAACAATAACAAGCCATAATGCCATGTTTCCTTCTTGGGCCACAATGCAGTGTTTTAAAATCTTGATGGTCGTTCGATATATTTTTTGAAAGGCAGCTTTCCAACCATGTCAATATATATTTTTCCTTTAGAAAGAATTCGACATTGCTTGATCATCATTTCATGTCTTTTTAAACAACTTGCACATATTTATTATGGGCATGTTGTACATTGCGTGTCAAATGAGTCTTGCCCAATCTTGGCTGTAAAGGTTAAGCTTTTTCCTTTTAAACAAATGCTTTTATTCGAGAGAAGAAAACGCATTTTGTTTTCTAAGCTGTCTCCCACTCCCTTTGCTTTCCTCATTGTATATCTTTCAGCTACACCCTGTGCCATCAAATTGGAAACTATGTTAGCAATAGGATGAAATTGAATTTGGTTCTTTAAATTAAAAAAATATTGCAGAAGTAGATAATTCAAGGGAACATGCACAATTACAAAAATGGTCTATGGAAATACCTTGCTAATTTTACAGAAAGGCTCAAAATGAGAAAATGCATAGCTTTTTTCTAACATTCTTCTATCATTATTCTCCAAAATGTCTTTTCAACTTAAGCTTGAAAAAGTAGAATGTTTGGAGGCCATCCAATTGCTGACTTGAAGTAATTAATCAATTTCGTGTATTGATGGTAATTGATTATGATATCCATGGCGTTTTTCATGTCAAATCTTGACTTCCTTTTGTTGTATTTTTGTACCGTCATCAATACACTTAATCAACTTGACAGATTGTATTGCTCCAAGGCCTGTTACACAAATTATCTTTCAGCAGGACTCAAACATACAGAGAAAACACAATCAACCAGGACATAGCACAAAACATCTTTTTCACATGCAAATACTTTATCATGGGTGGTTTCGTTGAATGATAAGTACAGAGAACTTAGTTTTCCATACCTATAAAAGTGTTTCTGGTTGCCTTGTGCTGGTAAATCTTTACCAGGTTGCCTATTCTTCAAGTCTAGAAGCACAGGGATCAGGTGCTGAATGGTGGAAAGAAATCTATATTGGACTACAACTTCTTATGTGTTCTGGTTGTTGTTCGGTTACTGAAAGATAGACATTTTACAGTGTTCAGAAATTTTATCTCCATCTTGTTTGGGCATCTCAGAATTCTTTGGTTAATGGTTGCACATTTATGAAACAGAATGTTCCAGCCATCACAACTTTCCAAACGACTCGGTTGCTCTGATGGAGTTTTACATGAAAAAAGCTGCACAGGAGGATTTACGCAAGCCTCTCAAGCACTGCAAGGATGAGATGCCTCCCACCTCCTCTCTCAAACCTCCTTCATGTAAGCCCATGGCAACATCTTATTGATGTAACTTTGAGAACTCATAAACATGTGTGTTTACTATTGAGATGGTCTTGGCACCTGTCAGTAATGAACAGTTGATTGGTTTACACAAGTTTGTATTTGGAATTATCTAGTGAAGTTAGTTCCATCAGAGCTTGGTACATTTGCTTCATCCTCTCTAGCTGAAGTTTGGAATGTGGATGTTTGGGAATGGTACTTCATCGACAGAGATGATCTATTATGTGGCATTTTATGAGATGCCTCCAGTCTGTGGAGGTGTTTGGCAACTCATTTGCCTTGCTGCAATTGATCTGAACCTCTGTTTGATCCTCCCCACCATATTTGAGATCTATTTTGAATGTTAGGGTCTATATATTAACCCTTTGTTTGCTGACATGCACATATGTAGCAAAACCATCATGACAGCATTCACCACAATGGTGACAACCTGATGAACCTCTTCTTGCTCCAGGTGTTCTCAAGTCTTTTCTCACACAAGGCAGTGTTTTCCCTTTTATGCTGTGTTGGTTTTGGCTGATAATTTTTCATTTTAAAGTTATACTTGACTGTTCAAGTTGGCCTTTTATGGTTGATGACTTGCTGGATGCTGCATATGTGCCACCTAATGGCCAGGGTGGAAACTAAAGATTTTGCTTGTTTTTTTTATACGTGTCAAGTTTCCTTGTAGGCAATGGATCTGTCAACTCATCAGCCACAAAAGGGGTGGTGGAAGACCCTCACAAGGTTGGCTTGTCTCCAAGCTGTCCAAATACCTTTGTGCTACCTTGCACCTATTGTGGCCCTTTGTATGAGGCCTGTTGGGACCTCTGACAGCATACTAAGAGGGCAGATTGAGGGAGAGTCTCCTCTATTGCAACAGATGCAAAAAGTATTAATGCACTTGACATATAGAGGATATTGAGTTTCTTGACACATATCCCTGAATAGAGTCAGGGATCTGAAGTACTGTGCATGGGAGATTGCTCTTTGTCAGCTCTCTGGCTTAGGATGGTGCTAAGGAGAGGACATTTTTACCAAACTAGTATCAGATGGCATAATTATTTATTGCTATTGTGGTGATATTGTAATTGTAGTGATGTTGCCTGGGATAAATCAGTCAGTACAGTATATGGGTATGCACTTCATTGTTTGTGCAGTATTTCTGTTGCAGATGGGCAGTGCAGAGCTGTCAAATAATCAAGTCCAAGTTAACAAAGGAATCTTGAATGGCTCAAATCCTTCGGGTCTGGAGGTGCTGGGAAAAAGGGCTATCATATGGGTGACTACATACTGCCTGAAGAGTTAGAAAAGTTTATGAGTAAGTGCAATGATGCCAAGGCAGTTAAAGCAGCCAAAGCAACAGCTGATGGTGCAAAAATTGAAGCGGACAATGTTGGCCATCGTTTGCTCTCTAAGATGTGTTGGAAGGAAGGTATGTCTAAAACTGACTGCAGAATTTGTAGGAGCAATTGGTTGGAACAAAGCCAATTTTATTATGTTGTATAGTGGGGAAATCTTGCAAGGCTCTGCCTGGATATTTCAATGGGTCAAATGAGCAAATTCTGGTACTTTTACATGTGAGATGTGTATGAGAAGGTTTGGGGAGTGGGTGAAGTGGCCAAGCAGACCCAGTGCAGGCTGGCCAAGTGAAGCTCAACAAGCTAGGCATGGGTGTGGAGCAGCCTGGAGAGGTGACAGCTGAGGATGATATATTTGAGCAGTACAAGAAGAGAATGATGCTTGGCTATCACTACCGCCTTAACCCTGTTGTGAGTAGATCTTTCTACCCTAAAAAGCACTGTTCTTTGCTCTCTCATATAGAATTTCCATTCGGGATGCATTTCTTAACTTACACTCAATTATTCAGAATGGTATTCCTGAGGGAATGGATGTCTTGTCCTCTTAACATCTGAATTTGAGTAGATGTAACTCACTAATTTGAAGCCTGCAATGGAGTCCCATATAGTTGGTTTGTTTTGCTAGCTGAAGTTTGGACTATTCGAATTTTGGCATCAAGGGTAATTGTATCATCATGAAATGTGAATCTGCATTCTAGTTGACCTTGGAACAGTCAGAGAACTTCTGAGCTGATTGGGATATCAATTTTAATAAATGGCAGACCCAATTTTTTTAATATGGAGGATATTTTAATATGACTTGAATCCAGGGTTGTACTGTGAAAGGTAAGAAACCATCTGAGGGTCACCTAAACTAAGTGTAACAAAAGTCTCCCTTAGATATCATTTTAGAGTTGGCTTTTTATTGACTTGCAAAGCATCCTATTGAGGGAAATTATGTTTGGATTCAGTTGGGAACCCACATGAGATTCATAATTATGCAGGTGCAATATTAGCTAACTTTTTGAATGCCATCCCAATCAGCTTGGAGCACTTTTTGTTTTTTAGGTTCAACTGACTCTTGCAGCATATTAGAATTCTGACCTTCTAGAAAGCATGCCAGTTTGAAGAGAGTCATTGTGATGTTTCCTGTAAAAGGGCTGGACTTATGTGCTTCTGTGCTCTGCAGAATAATTCAGGAAAGGCATACTACTAGAGTTCAGTAGAATTTGCCTTCAAAGTGTCAATTTCTCAGATTTCACTACAAACAGGCTCATTTACAGTTGTGCTACTTCCTTCCCAAATGACGTAGCAAAAGAACTTCTATCTTGGGAAAGGATACTGATTAACTCAATTTTAGCTGGGGTTATTCACCTGAAGGAAAAACACACACCTTTGAATGTATGTTCTAGTGTCATTTGTGCGTGGTAAAATCCTTGTTGCTAGTTATCTTGTAATCAGCATCAAATGTTCTGACATGCCTCTGGGTCAGAGATGAAGAGGACTAATCTGCTTTATATTCTTTTGTTGTTCACTTATAAGCAGAATGGTTATGTTGCCTGGTATATTAACTTTACAGCTTGATTTGTTTTGAAAATCTGTAGTCTGAGCCTGTTGTCACATCCTTTTTCAAGGTTATAGGCATTGCAATTGAATGTGCAAATGCTCTGTGCTCTGGGTCCTCTTAATCTTGTTCAGATTGAACAAATTTCTCATGGCCAAGTGAATCATAATTTCTTTCCCTCTCTCCAAATGAGCCGATGGGGCTGTGTCTGGAGCTATACCAAAATAGAATGTAAGTAGTAGGAACTGCTAATGTTCCATGATTGGCGAAAACAAATGAGATTACATGAACAAAATCAGGCTGTCCACTGAATGTCTAAGCCCTACAGTGTGTATTTCCTGACATCAGGTGCCTTTGAATAAATTGACCTGTACATGCCTTAACACGACTATCTCAAGCTTCAAGACAGACTAGAGAAATGTGACCTCATCTGTGCTGCACGTTGGCTAGCTCCCTTGATGAGGTTGTCTTTTCAGAGTGCGCTTTCATAGAGTGTGCACCAACAATAGGTCAATGTTGATTAAAACCATGCATTTATCATTGTCCATGCATTGGATGACATTCATCAATTTGAAAACAAATAAGATGTATCATAATATGGATGTATTGTATAGAAGGATGTATGTACTCATGATTGATTGGTTCATGTGCAGCATGGATGGACAAATGACATCTATCCATCAAGGATGAATTCACACATCCATGCAATCATGAATGGATGAATTTCATCCATTCATTTATAGTGGAGGTCATTAGTTGTTAAAGAATGTCATTTGTAAAGTACGGATGATATCCAACTATCATGGATGGACCATATGTCATTCATGCAGGGATGAATGTTTTTCATCCATTCATTATGATTGAAATATATTCATCCTAGGATGGATGTCACTCATGGATGGAGGTCATCCAATTGTAGACAAATGTCATATATAATGGATGAATGACATTCAATTACCATGGATGGACATAATCTTTCATTCATGCATGGTTGAATATCCCTTTCATCCATTTGTTGATGATTGAAGTTTATCCCTCATGAATGGATTGACATTCATTTGTAAACAAATATTAGATGTAATGGATGAAAGGCATCCAATTAAAACTCATGTATGGTCAATGTCATTCATCCATTGTCATTATTGTACATCCATGGATGAATTCATCCATCCCTCTTAAAGGAATTGCAAACATGGAAAAGGATTTATAAGAACAGATGGATGTAAACATTCAAAATCCGTGAAAATGATACTAAACATGTAAGCAAATTAGAAAGGAATTATTATTTTTAATTCTCCAACAACTATGAACCCTTTTCCCCATGTGCACAACACATTACTTTAATGTCATGCAACTCCATACAATAAAATCACATAAAGCCTTTCTATAAACTAAAAATTATACACAATACATGGGCACCAATACATAAGTGCAATCTTTATTCATCAATAAGAAAACACAAGTAGCAAATAAAAACCAAAATTGCATGAACTATCACTAGATATAAGTTTTAAAATTCCAAAAAATCAATGAGGCACCATATTCCCCTTTATACATCAAGTTGCATGAAAAGGATCAAGAGGATCCAACATCGAAATATCTTTTACATCATTCCAACTCAATGATGGTTGATGTGTTTCATTGTCCCCTACCAAATCCAAACACACATTATAGATGTAGTAAATGTGCTTGCAAGTAAGGTAGTAACTATGTCTAGAACTTGTTGGATTGGAAACAAAATTTGAACAAGTACTTGGGAAACACACCAATTGTGACAAAATAGGTGCATGGTAGGTTGGTGATAGTTGATTAATGAACCGATAGTTCATAGATGTAAGTATGTTCTTGAGGTGTGAAGGGTAAATGCATACTACAGTATCCCTTTTTTTGTGTCACGATGCAGAAATTTTAGACCCTTTAACTACATAATCTTTCCTAAGTTCATTTTTTATAAAAAATTTGTAAAAAAGGACTCACATATATGATATATATTATCATAGGAATAACATATTCAAAAAGGAAAACCATATGTTCATATTTTGGTTTAGGGGGGACTTTTTAACTTGTGTGTTAAATTCAATCACAATCATTATTTAGTCCCTAAATGGATTCATAGATTTTGGGTTATTAAATCATTTGCATAATAGTACTTTATCACAAGTTGTATGATCAAAATGCATATTAAAATTCTTATTAAGGATGCCATTATAAATGAAAGTGGGCATTTGAATACTTTTTTGGAAGGTCAAAATCACATATTCGAATAAAGTATTTTTCAAAATAATGTGTTTGAATTTGATTCAAGTATTCTCATTGAAAATGTTTTAAAATATATTATAAAAAATGTACAACACATAGTTATTGTAAAAAAATAATTTTTAATCAACAAAATCGTTTTAAAGGTGATGAATACACCAAAAACTATGTATAAATGGATTTTTTTCATGGTCATTTTTGGTCCACTGTAGTATGCATTTGCCCTAAAGGTAATATTTACAACATTGGCATCCAAGGTGCATGCATTATTCATCCTAGCCATGTTTGTTGGCAAACATTGTTTTCATATGGATGTTGCACCCATTTCTCATGTTGGGGACAACTCCTAGAAAAATATGAAGTTGATTGAACTATGTTATTGGTGTAACATGAGAAGCACCATGAACAAACACAAAACTTGTTTGACCCAATGCATCAATCTCACATTGAGTAATATTTGCAACTAGTTTAATAGGCCAAACCTTGGGAATAGGTGATTTGTCGTGCTTCAATTGCATACAACTCCACAAATGCACAATGAACCATATTACTATAACAAAACCAAAACGTTTCTCAAGCCCTTATAAATGGTGATGATTTTAAAGTCATCTAAGGAAACATGGGGCCACAGTGGGTCCTCCCCATCTTATGAATGTTGAACATTGAATAGTGTTGTTTGCATAAGTAGCAATAGAAGAAGTTATTCTTGTTGTGTTGGTTGTCTTCTAAAGATGGCACTAATATGGTCAAACATAATTCTCCACTATTTCGATTTGAACTTACCACATTAGATGGAGTTATGGGGACATGTGAGATTTTGAAAATGTTGTTGCAAATATTGGAATTCCTCCATGGGAACTATTAAAGTTGTGAATAATGTCACCAAGATTTACATTAGACACATTGAGTGACGGGGTCAAGGGGTGTGGATTCTAACACACATGGGCAAGTGACTTATTCTTGATGGGCATGTTGATTGTGAAGACATTTTTAAAAGGTATGTGTGAATTTCCATCCAAGTTTCTTTTCATAGACATTAAACATGTGTCACTTTCCAAACTAATTCCCTTGAAATGCAAGGGAGAACCAAGAACAACATTGCACACTACCTCTGCAAATTTATTTAGGTTTAATGAATGATAAGCCTCCCAAAAAAATAAATATATTTAATAGGTCCTATACCCATTTCATGGCCATACAAGAACAAATGGTATGCAATAATGACCTCACCAAGTCATCCATAGTGGCAAAATATATGTTTGTTTTTACCTTGTGACCATTTCCAACAAGAATCCAAATGGAAACCCTAAAACCCTAAGTCCTAAACCTTGATCTAAATGGAATGGTTGCCTCCATTCCTTTCTTTCCCAAAAAGGCAACAAGTCAATTTTAAGAAAGAAAGGACCAAAAGGAACTGCATAGAATGGGTGCTTCGATTCTTTTCTTTCTCAAAAAGGCAATAAGTAAATTTTGTGAAAGAAAAGACTGAAAGAAACCAAATGGAACAATTGATTGAATTCCTTTCTTTCCAAAAAAGGCAACTAATAAATTTTTAGGAAAGAAAGGACCAAAATTATCCTGATGGAACAATTCCCTCCACTCCTTTTCTTTCCCAAAAAGGCAAGTGTTTTGGGAAGAAAAGACTAAAAGGAACTAGATGAAATAGTTGTCTCCGTTCCTTGGGATTGAACCATTGTAATCATGTCAATTTTCTTACTTGGTTCCTAATTTTGCAAATAATGGTTAAGGAAAACATTGATACTTTCACTAACAAAATAAACATTATATTGAATAAAATAGCATTTGAAATTGTTAATTTAAATAAAAGACTATTAAGAACACAAGGTTTTGTCATAATGATTTATAATATGAACATATGCCATATCATAAATCGTTATAATTAGGGAACATTTTCCCATACTCTAATGTTAACATGAATTAAATGGTCATTTATATTCAACAAATGATCCAATAGCAGACTTGTTATTAAGATGTAAGAACTAATTTGTGTGACCCCTAGCTTTGATTGTGTAATTCTTCTAGTTAAAATGTCATTGGGGATGGTTTAATTTTTCCACTTATACACATTTAGCTAGATTCATTATTTTTTCAAAATTTAAGCACAAAATTGTCTCCATTTTTTATTTGTTGTATTGATTTCAAACATGGATAATCAAACAAGATATGAATATGTGAAAACCCACCATGTGGCAATTAACATTGTGAAAGACTTTTGTGAAATGACAATAGATTACCAATATAATTACTAATTTACATATTGGACTTTTCTAGATACCCTAGTAGGTACAAGGCGCATACTTCCATCTACCAAATAAGTGTTGTATATTGGATAGATTTGCGTAGGTTTTATCAAATAGTCCACTTTACATTTTCCCTTTTTCACAACATGTCCTCTTCCTTTGGCATTCTTGTTGTATGGTATAAAATACTTCTAAATGTGAATAATTATTGTTTATCATCCTATGCTACTCATGAAAAAGGGAAATGGTTTCACTTTCAAAGGTTGCAATTATCATTCATTCTTGTCATGTTCACTAAGTTTTGAAACTTCATCCATTTCCATTTGCAATCCTAATAGAGCTTCTTGTTTCAATGTTTCAAACTTGTCCATAATATAACCTAGTGCTCCAATTTTGTTTCCTTGCATGATCATTAGAGATGGAAAGATTGACTAATTTAACATCATGTAAATCTAGCCCATGAATAGAAATAGAACATGAATGCCAAATCCTAAGTTCCCAATTGCATCTTAAAACCCCTCATGTGTTTCCCAACATGTTCATAAATGTCACCTCATTTTGTCCCATATATCAATATAATTAATTCCAAGAGAAAAATATATAATTGATTATTTTCCTCTTGGAACTAATTATATCAATGGTCCAAAATTAAGAATTATATTAATTTATGCTTGAAATTAAAACATAGATAATTTTGGGGATTTCCAAAAATTAAAATGTATGTTTTTGTGATGGACTAGTGGAAAAAACATCATTACAAAAAAATGTTTGGGCTTGGGAGGTAAGCCCCAACAAATTAAATATAAGTCCTAACCACAATAAGTCTCCAATGGCATACATCAAATGTTTTTTTCATAATTGAATCTAAAGAAAATCAAAATGAAAAAGGCAATTTTAAAGGTATTTAGTTGTAAAATCAACCTTATAAAAAGTAAAATTTCTTATACCATATATGAGAGTTTTAGTGTCTAACTAAAAATATGGTGGAAGGATGATTATAGATTTGGACTATAATTCTTGCTAAGATTTTGGTTAAGGTTTCCTAATCTAGATGGTTAACACATATTCTACATCTTTCTATGGACAAATGTCACTTTGGCCATAAACAAAAATTCCTCAAAAGGAACATGGGATACACCTCAATATGGAATACCTATCAATATAATGGCTATCATGATTTGAAATTCATATATCTTACATATGATTCATGTTTAAAGTTGCAAACGAGATACAATGAACCAATGGTGTTACTTTAAAAAATGACTATATGTATGTTTGCCTAAAAATAGCTTTTTCATACAAATGAATTTTTGAGCAATTATTTTTGCAAATTATTCTAAATTTTTTTTATAATTGTCCAAGTACATGACATGTTTTTTTTGTTTATAAGTTTTGAATAAAAATGAAGTTTTGAGAATGTGCTAACTCCTTGTAAATTTAATGTTTCATTTTTTAAAAAGACGACAATTTCAAATCATAACCACAAATTGAATTTCTTAATTTTTATGTTTTCTTGTATAAAAGACTATAAATTTTCCTAACACATAATGTACATTATACCTCATTTATATGTGGTAAAAAAATTTTGAAATTCTAAAACTTTGGATCAATTTTGGAAAGTTTTTTGAATTTTTAAAGTTTTCAAATTCCACATATTTTAAGGTATGAGTGCTTTTTGAATGTGACTAATAGCTCTTTATTTTCTCAAAATTTTCCCCATATTTTAAAATATTATATGAGTCTTTTTTATAGTCCTTTGCAAAATTGATTCCTTCTAATGCAATAGGTGTTCATTTTTAAAGGTTTTAATTCGAAATTACAACTTAAAATTTTATCAAATGGATTTTTGGTTTAAATTCCTTGAGATTCATATGAATGAAAAAGGAAGAACTTGCCATAATTGCCATGGTTTTAAATGGTAAAACATAATTATTTCTCTAATTTTGAATTATTTTTTTCACCGTCCGATGCCTTTTTGGCTCATTTGATTGTGACTACACCCTTAACATTAATTAGTACATAAGAGGGTCAGTTGAACAAAGGGAAAAAACAAAGAATAATTTGTTGAAATTCTAAAAAATCAAACCTTATTCAAAACACTAGGTAAATTTGAAACACATTAGTGGATGTAGTATACATAAAAACTATTGTTAACATTCTAAAATATTTAGATTGGGGTAATTATTTCAACAAAATTTGCCGAACATGAATCATAAGTTTGATATGTGTTTGTGAATTTTGAATCATGACATCCAAATAAACTTGATGTAACCCTTCATGAATTTGATAATTATAATTGGATAATTGACATAAACCTCAACACAATTCATACAACATATATAATAACCTTAGAATCATTATGAAGAAGATATCATATTTCATTTGTGGGCCATTTTTTTCCATTTGCTAGCATATACAAAACCTTTTAGCTTTTGCTTAAAGTGTCAAAACTTTAATAAATTAGTCTTAATTTAATTTGTTGAAAGAAAAAATTGTCTTTGATTACAATATCTTTTTCTCATTTAGTCCGAGTTGTAAAATGACAAATGTGCACCATTTTGTTCAAGTTTTTTTTAATATACTAGATTTGGAGTAAAGGCCTACATGGTTTGGGAAGGTTCTAACATGGTCAAATCCACAAAAAAAAACTATTTTATAGTTTTTGGCCCATATGACCCATGTATCTTAAATT
>Ga0209611_10012760_pt1 | contig 11725 bp, 10 predicted proteins | sample S1TSphgellanicum_3_FD_187693 | JGI IMG/M metagenome (GOLD analysis project Ga0209611, IMG submission 187693) | Host-associated microbial communities from peat moss isolated from Minnesota, USA - S1T2_Fc - Sphagnum magellanicum MG (SPAdes) (version 2) | ecosystem: Host-associated > Plants > Peat...
GGGGGGGGGGGGGGGGAGACAAGGGGAAGATTTTTTTTAGTTTGGAATGTTATTCATGATTACGACATTTAAATTTCAAAAGAACATCTAAGTATTATTGAGTGTTTTTTAATTTTAGAAATGACTATGAAACTCATATCTATAAGATATCATTACAACTATCTATCATGTAAAATAGTTTTAGACATTAAAATACATTATTTGCCATTGTAGACATTTCAAACTTATTTTAATTTTTAATTTTTTACAATGTGTAAATTATAGGTATAAATAATGATAAAATAACTACTGCAAATAACATCATGGTATTTGGATTTTTATAAAAATAAAATATGAATAATATTTAATTATATAATTTCGAACTAATAATAAATAAGTACCCCCAATTTATAATGGGGGTATTAGTCTTGGTTGAAAATGGTGACCAACAATTTTGGAAAGAGAGATTTCATGCAACCAATGGGAAGGCTCAACATGCATACATGATGGCCCTTGTTTTTTCATTTTGGGGTTGGGGTGGGAGGAGTTATTTTTGGTTTTTTTCTTGTTCCCAATGTGCTCCCAACATGTTTTCATCATGTTCCCTTGAAGTTCCTAAAGTTCCCAAGTTGTTCCTTAAGGCATTCTTTAAATTTTTTGTAAAAATTAACATTGTTTTTTCAAAATATATACATATGTTTTTATATTATGAATTTTGATGCAAAGACAAATTATATCATAAAGCAAACTTATTAATGAAAATTTGAAAGGTATTTTTAGTTAGTAATTAAATAAGGAAAAAATATTTAAATTTAAACATTAGTCACAAGTGCTTTTTGGAACTTTCCCAAAGGTCGTTTTTTCATTTGATCAAATTTTATAATGGATTATTTTTTTGGTAACTTAACACCATGAAATAATTCCCTTGCTGCCATGGAAAATGGAACACATGACCAAAAACAAATGATACATGTAACCATTAAGAATTGAAAACTTGTACATGTGATTTCAAGAAAAAACAAAACCATAAAAAACGGTTACCATGATATTTTGAAAACTTACTATATTTTAATAATTGACATCAATAAATTTGACACCATTAAATGAGCAAAAAAAATTCATCCTATGGCATGACATCGACCTAATATCGTGGCATGCATGGAAAGAAGAAAATATTCAATTGAACAAGTGGTAATTCAAAAACCTTAAACCCTAAAGTACCATCTTGAAGTTTCCATTTGCAAATGGGTGCGTCCCCATGTTGAACTTGGATTATTACCACCATTACTATAGGTAAATTTTGGATTTTGCTCATCTCACAAATTATGCCAAGGAGTGTTTTGATTGTGTAGAAAAATGTTATTAAAACTTGGGCTCTTAATTGCATCACACTCCCATCGACAATGAATTGATGAGAAAGGTAAGTTGATTTTATAGAAATTAAGTCTCATTTGAATGAATTTGCACACAATGCAATTTGAATTGAATGGATTTCTAAGTTTGAATTTTGCTTACGGGGATATTTATTATTGATTTTTTTAGTCGCCAAAGGGGTGGTCTCATATTTTTTCTTAAAAAATACTTTGAGAAGGAACCATTTGATTTGCCCATTTGCAATGCGTTTTGGAACATTTGGGTATTCCCCAACATAAAAGCCTAAGCTTCATGTTGTAGAACATAATGGAAAAAACAAAAAAATCCACACGGCGCCCCCCCCCACAATTCCCCACCATTCACTAGACAAATAAAATAAACCTTGGCCCTCCATGTGCATGTTGCATTCCTCCCTCAATTGCAAGGGTAATTTTTTTTGTTTGGCAAACGACAAGGGCACAAATAGTCATGATACCCATTTAATTAAACTATATGTCCTAATTGACTAACTCACTTGTGTTCTACATGACCATATTTTCTTGTGAGAATATAATGTTGAATTGCTAGAAAATATGATATTTATCCAAGGCTACACTAGCTAGTTCGAATAGTTTCATTACTCCTTAATTTTTCCACCACCTCCTAGACCAAAACACCCAAACCCAAGTGCCCATGTGCACATGGGCTGGATAGATGTAAACAAAGTGTTTGGTCGTGCTTGTCATTAATGTAGCTAGCATTTCATTTCATTTCATTTGGGTCTAAAACTTGAGAGTCAATGCCCATCCAATTGAGATTTAAGGTTTTTGTATTGGTCGTTGAAGTGCAATGAACTTATTTGCACTTGGATCACCATGTGGGCCTTTGTTAGCTTTATTTGTTAGTGTTTATTATGTCCAACAAATTTGGGCGAGGTAGCCAAATTGAGATTAACTCACTTCACATAACCAAATCATGCAACTTTCAAAGGTTGGAGTGTAATTTCCATGAGCCATGGGCTCCAAAACCTCAAGAAGGTGGGAATATTGGTGATGTGGCATTTTCCTTGAGGTGTAATCAAAGGGGGGTAAATATGGTATGGCAAGAAAATCGTATCATAGACAACCAACATAGATTTAAATAATTAGTTTCAAGTTTTTTCTTTGACCATTTTTAAACATTTTGAACATTTTTACAAATAATCTAATTAGTTTTGAAGCTATCAAGGTATAATGGTCATGATCAACTATAACCCCTAAATCAAAACCATGCATTTTGTTTTGATCATTGGTCTAACTTACCAAATGATGTTGGAAAAGAATGTGATATTTATATTGGAATAGTTCGTGCTTCCATTTTTAATTTGAAAAAATTACTTATTTTGGGTTTAAGATGAAAGTTGGTTTCCTAACCATAATATCTATTTCATTTGTAACATAATATGAAAAGTGTTCAACAACTTTAAATTTTTTTGTGTTGTTATTTTAATCTTCTTAATTTCATGTTATTCAATTTTATTTTTTTCCATTTTATAACATTTTTTATACACCTTATTTGAATCAGTCATTTTTTTGGGGCAAAAAATTGCCAAAGGCAACAAAGAATTTTGAAAACAAAATATTTTGTGGCAAATTCCTTGTATTTAAGAAAAAAAACAAGGTTGCCAAAAAATGACATAAAATTGGGTTTTGGGGGAGGGTGATGCCACATTTATGCATAATGGCTATAGTTTTCAGAGTTCCTTTAAAGAGTTCACCAATTAAATTGAAATTTTATTTGCATAAAAATGTTTTTCCACCTTGGCTACATCAGGAAATTGAAAAAAAACATTGGTTTGGATGGGAAGTTTACTTTGGGAAATGCTTGTTCATACTACATTCATTGGCATATGGTATTACATTCACCTTCATTAGTTTATTTTCATTTGACCTTTTTGACATTAAAAAAAGATCCTTCATTTGCAAGGTAATTATTTTCTTAATTATTATTTTTGGAAGTTTCATCAATTGTGGGTGGGTAGAGGTTTGAAAACAATGGGGGAAAAATGCTTCCATGATTAGGTAGTAAATTACATGATTACACCCATGGTTATTAATATAAAAACCATCCCTCCAGAAAATTGCTTCATATATTCGATAATAAACTTGGTGAAGGCAATAACTTGAATGTTATTCACTGAACAACTTGCAACACTTGCCATAACCCTTCCAATTCCCAATATGATCCAATTCCTTTGGATTTACATAATTATCATTCCCCAAAACACATGTGTCAAATAGATATTTAAAGTCGTCTTTAAGCCAAACATTCATATTTTATTATTTTTGATTCTAGAAGTGAAAGTTTTGTTCATTGAAAAAATTGGTAAATTTGAGCATAAATATTAGTGCTACCTATTTTTTTAAATTGTAAGTTCAATAATGAACATGTTCATGTATTGAAATGACATTTCATAATTTTGGGTAATCATTAATTACTAATTCACCCAACATAAGGTTAGTTATTTAACTTTTGACCCGATCGTTTTCGAAATAGTGTAAATTGTGTACAAAATTTGAACCCTTTAAGGTATCACATTGAGTGATACCTTGCCTGAAAACCGGATCACTTGTTCTCAATTGTGTGAAAACTAGATGGTGATAATCGGTTAAATTATAAATTAAAAAAAATAGTGAGACCCGATTAAGGTCTGACCCCTAATTCGGATAAGAGTCTCAAAAAAATCCTAAGTGAAAAACTTAGAGTGAGGTCACTTCTAGAAAATCCTAATTTATTTTATAAAATGCACTTTTCTACTTTAGTTCTGCTTTTTGCATTTTTTCACTTGTGTTCACAAAGGTGGGCATTGTGGTTGGGCATTGTGTTTTATAGTGTTTTGTGTTGTTTAGATTTTGGAGTTTGGATTTAGATCATATAATTTATTTATTTATTTTTCTTTTCCTCACCTTTCACCTTTTCTCACTTTCACTTTTTTTTCCCCTTTTGCTTCTTTCCTTTGCTTCTTGTCTTGTTGTTGCATCGTTGCGTTACTTCTTTGCTACCTCCTTGTTGCCTCCTCACGCTGCCTCCTTGCGCTGCCTCCTTGTGTTGCTTTGTGCACTCCTTGTTGCCTCGCATGTTCGTTGCTTCATTGTTTGGCGCACTTCTTTGCATGTTTGTCGCCTTGTTGCCTTGTGTGTTGCCTCGCGCATTCATCACCTCGCTACCTTGCATGTTGCCTTGCACATTGCCTCGTCACCTCATTGCCTTGTTACTTCTTTCACACTACTTCATTACCCCATTGCATTGCCTTGTTGCCTCATGTGTTGCCTCTCTATTTCATTGCCTTGTTTTGTTGCCATCATGTGTTGCCATTGCACGCTGCCTCATTGCCTCATTGCCTTTGAACCCCCCATTTGTTGTTTCGCTGCCCCATGCCTCACTACTTTGTTGCATTGTTGCTTTGTTGCCTTGTTGGTTGGTACTTCCGTCCTCCCGCTTCTTTTGTAAAGAGGAGCTTGGAGCTTGGAAAAGTGAATTCTCCAACAACCATAAGATAAGTAGGTTTTTTTTAAAAATTGGGTTTTGTACTTAATTTTCTTTTGTTAAGTTTTTTTAATAAATAATTTTATCTTCGATTTATGTTATATTTTATTTTGGTTTTAAAAAAATTCTTGTCATATGTTTGTTTAAAATGTAATTTGATTTTTTGTTTGTTAATGTGCAGGATATCCATGAACCCAAACGATTTTTCTAAAACAAATTATCATTATACAATTTTATAAACTTAATAGAAAAGTGAGTAATTTTATTTTGTTTCCTAACCTTCAACCTTGTTGTTTGTAAATGTTTTTTTTAAACCTTAAACCTTTGTGAATATTTGATTTTTTTTTCTTTTTTGTTTGTGAAAAAAATTGGAATAATTTGTTAATCTTGTACTATAATTAGTTCTAAAAATATTCTTGTGAAAATTGTTAATGGAACAGTCCTCTGTAGATGAAAATGTTGTGATGGGAAATAATGAGACAATTAAAATATCTGTGAATGATGAAATTATGAAAGAAAATGTAAATGTGCAAATCGAAACAAACAAGAATCCAAAAAATGAAAGAGAAGAAGAAATGAAGTTAAATCTTAAAAAATTGCATAAACAAAAAAAAAGTTAGCAATCACGTGGAAGATCGTCTTTGTGTTAGAGTTTTTATTGATTCAATGATAATACACAAATTGATCTTGAGAATACACAAATTATGCATTGTATCCTTTGTTATCAAGAACTTGTAATAGGAATAAATTCGAGAATTCAAATAAGGAAAATATTATTTTTTATTATAAAAAAATGGAATAACTTCTTTAAAAAAACACGTGCATGCAAAGCACATTATTATTGCAAAAATGTTTGAAGAAAAAGTAAACTCTTTACTAAAAGGTAGTGTAGAAAGATAACTAGTAGATAAAATAGCGATTATATTTGGTGGGTCAATTTTAAAGTTTTTTTTTGTCAAAGATTCCTTCAAAAGAGAGGATGTGCCACAAAAAGAATTTTTAGAAGACTTGGGCCTTTTGATTGTCAAGAAAAATTTACCAATTTAACTTGTGGAAAGTACATGGTTAAAATGATTAATTTTGCGTTTGTTTCCAAAATTAAATTTCCCTTCCATAAGGTAGTTTTCACAAGAGATATTGCTAGGGTTAGTTGATAAGACAAGTCAATAGTATGTTCTTCCTACATTGGCAGATTGTTTTTCTACAACAACGAGCTTTTGATCTTTGGATATTTAAGGAAATTTATGATGTATTTGCATTAATGATTAATTTTTTGAACAATGATTAACAACCAAAACATGTAGCTATTGGCTTGTTTGAAGGAATAGAGGCTATTGGTCAAACATTGGTTAAAAGTTTGACAAAGTTATTGCACAAATATGGTTTAAGGAAAAAGATCATTGCCTATGTCAAAGATAATGGGTCAAATCTCACTATAATGATTATTGCATTGAAAGCTGTTGTAAATTATGAACCTCTTGGTTTAGAAGAAAGCTTTCAAGGCATTTGCTTTGGGCATGTCTTTTCAAAAACATGTCAATATGGCATTGCAAAGGAAAAGGTGTGTAAGGATCTAAATTATGTTTCTATTAAATTCGTTCGGGTAGATCTACAAAAGTGCATCATTTAGCGTAAGAAATTTGGAAAGGGAGGGCAATAACGGAACAAGGCTTGTCTTGAGACTAGCATTCACCCTAGAAAATTGAACATTCTATTGAAACCAAGTAGTTTTTTTTGTTTCATTATTTTTTCAATAGTTTGCAATTTTTTAGGTTATGAAACATACAAGATAATTAATTTTTTATGTTATTGGTTGTGTTGTAGGTTTGCTAGCAAGGTCATTGTGTTTCAAGAAGCCTTACAATTTCATTCTGCCATTGTATTTTGTTATAGCAAACAGATTATTGTGAGAGTCACTGGGGTCGAATGCCTCCACCTCTAACTTGGTATATTTCTCAAATTATGAGATTGTATTTCTCCAATTGTTTATGCTTGTGTTCTTAACCAATCTCATGGACATTGACTTTTCAATGATGCTTTACATTTTACTATTTCTATGAATTTGAAATTGAAAGAGGAAAACAAAATTATTCCGTCATTTGAAAGTTTGATGGAAGATGATTCCATTATTTCTGATGAATTATCTTTGCTGACTTTTAACATTAGAAGGGAGGTAATCAATGTGCTAGATTTTTTCCTTTCATTCTTTAAGAAATATGAAAATAGGAAAGTTCATAATATGATCTCTTTAATGTTAGACCCTAGGTTTAAGAGTCTTCGTATAGTATTTTCATTTGTTGGAAGGGAGCAAGGTGTTGTTCTTGTTGAAAAATATGATAGAAAATCTTTGTATCCTATGTTGGTCAAATGCCATGAACATTTGCATCCTTTGGTAAGGTTAGATAGGAATTGTGCTGACCAAGGTATTTTTGAGCATGATTACAATTTGGATATTTTTGAGCAAACTACAAGCACAAATGAACCAATAAAAAAACTTGTGAAAAGGGTATTGTTGGTTTTCAAAAGATATCAATTGGATGTTAAGGACATCAAATATCCTCTTTAGTGGTGGCAGAAACATGAAGCAATGTTTCCTACAATTTGATTTTTAGTTGACAAATTTTGGGTGTTGTTGGATTTTAAATTGAAACATAATTTTTTTTTTTGGCTAAAATATTTACCAACTTTAGGAAATGTCGTTTGCAAACTGAAAATTCAGATAAGTTGATATTTGTCAACAAAAACTAGCATAATGATCCTAGAATAGGTTGTAAGTCTCCATCTAACTTAGTGGAATTCCTTGAAAGGGATGTAAATTTTGAAAAGGAATTAAAAAAGTTTGAAAGTGAATTTGAAAAGGATGAAGTTGTTGAAGTGTAAAACTTCAATAAATAAAATATTATTTAGTGTTGAAAAGTTGTTTGTAACAATGTTTGTAGTTTTTTCATTAGTAAGAAAAATAATAAAGATTAAAATTAAAAAAATAATAATTTTAATTTTTTGGAATTAAAAAAAATCAATTATAAATAACACTTGGTTTGTGAGAACTAGCAAAGGAGAATCAATTGTTTTCAAAATTTTGAGAACCGGTTTAGAAAAATATAAAAATATTTTGACACCCTCGCTCAACATATAAATTTTAGGGGGAAAAAAAAGGTGAAAACCAAACCCTTTTATAAATTGTTTTATGAAACCTGAATCCAATGGGTATCATAAAAATTGTGATACCCGCCTAACATTGGTGTGAACACACCCAATAATTTCAATAAATGTTATATTTTAACATCAATCATTTCCTTATTATAAGGAAATGATCATTTATAATAATTTTTCTTTCAGTGACTCTTAACTTGAATAGAATGATGCCCCTAAGGACTTTGAATTTTACCTTTTAAAAATTTAAATTAAATATTCCTTGTTTCATAAACTTATTGCAATTAGTTTGAAACACACTACATATATATAAAAAAGAGGAATATTAAATTAAAAAAACTTATATTTAAACAAATAATTTAGATGTGGGCATGTATAAATACTATGAGTCTATGAGAGTGAGTTAGATAGTTGGTTAGTTAGTTTTAAATTTACTTTATTTCAGTTTTAATATTCCAATGTTACGTGTAATGTGAACATCGCAAAAGGGTTTTAACATTGAATGGCTATGTGTTTTTGGAACTTGTCCATTAAAAAAGTTGGTACTAGATACGCTAATCTTCTAAAATTCACTTGGAAATACGATGAAATCGTTCAATTTTGCTCATGGAACCTCATCCCAAAAATATGACAACCATTTGGGAAATGAAAAATTAATTCTACCTGAAACTCCATCACCAACCCACAATCAAACCATCCAGTTTGCTGAACCTAATCAACAAATTGATTCCTACAAGAACATAAATCATTCGGATTGGTGTTTAGTTTCATGGATTTGTACATCCAAAACTAGTATGGGGGAAATCATTAAAATCAACCCAAAAAGCCCTCCATACCAATCCAAATGAGAATTGAACCATAAAGTTTCAAAACCCGTAATCAATCCGTTTGCAGTCCTTCAAAAATTAACTGGGTTAATCTGGGATTCAGCTAGCTAAATCTGAATTTTTCAAGAGGGAATCTGGGTTTTTCATTCCAATTAGTATCAGTGTGTTTTTTTGTGATGGGGTTAGAGCATCTCCACCGGTGCTCGGTATGCGACTCCAGACAGTAAAATTTATTTCGAAAAAGTCAAAATTTGTAGGTTTAGATCAGGAAATTGGTTTTTCTGCACCAAATTTGTGCAGCTTGCCGTGGCTGGTAACAGGTGCAACACAGTTGTGCACCTTCAAAAAAGAGTGTAATAAATTGGACCTGACTACGGCTCAGTATCTCTGATTGGTCGATCATAATGATTGGTCCAGGTGGTTTGCTATTAGTAGTTCCCACTTATATGCAGTTCCTGTTACAGTTTTATTGGCGGGGTTGCCAAAAGAAAAAACAGCTAAACTTAGACATTTAATTTTATTATCCAGAGTGACATACTGAGCACTGGTGGAGATGCTCTTATTAAGCAATAAAGTCTTGTATCTTGAAAAGGATTATAGGAAAGGTGAGTATTTATTTGATCATTGCCAAAATCCTTGCCCATTGACAATGTTTGTGTGATTTCATTATGGTTAGTTGCAACCCCTTAATGTCCACAAAGTCATTCTACAATAAGCTGGTACAAGGGCCACCAGCTTCAAACACATGACTGTCCAATAATTATCTAGATTTGAAGATTACATGTCGAAAAATAGAAAGTTGCTGAGTATTCTTATAGATGCTGTACTTTCCTTCACAAAACTTAAACTTTGCTCTTTGAGAAAAGTCATTCTTTGAAACTTTCCACCATTTCTACAGATAATATAATTTAGTGTTGAAGCTGCCAAGGTACTATGGTATTTATTCAATTCATTTGATAAATCATTTGTGTACTAGGGTACTGCTTTACCCATTTGTGAAGAGAAGATCTATCCATTAAAATTCAGCAAAACTGTGGATGAACAAATTCCATTTGAAAATTGCAATCTGGGTTCTGGAAATCTGTAGTTCTTTCTTTGTTTATTTCTGGGCCAATTTGAACCCATTTCTTGCAAGCTCATGCGCTGCCACTGGTGGCGACTTTTCAATCCCTGATTTGGTGTCACACTTTCTAGCCTTCAACATTGGAACAATTTTGTTATGCATCAGAATTATCATGATCCATTTGTGGTTTTGTTGTTGCTGAAGAATCGCCGATAACAAGAGCAGAAATTGGTGGTGGTTCCATCAGATCGCTACTTGGGGTGGGGGGACTTGTTTGTTTGCATCATGATCTCTCTCACCAACATCTATATCTATTATTAAGCAAGGTGGTTTGTTTGTCATGTTAAGATCATCCCAAACCACACAGAGGGTAGTTTCATAATTTTTAGACAGAAGATGCAAGAAATATTGAATTTTGAGTAATCTTTGTCATTGCAAATTCCATAAAAATTCACTAAAATCAAAACTAAAATTTCAAGAGTTCACACTTGGGCAACGTTAGTCATCATGAATTGGAACATGTCCATATCATATGGCATAGGGGGGGAGGGTTCATAGTTCTTAAATCCACTCCTTAAGAGGTGGAGGCATCCCATCCTTGAGCCTCCTCTGGTAGATCCCTCCTCAACAACTCCTACAGAATCTCCCAGTCTTAAGGAGGATGTGCAAGATCCCTTCTTTGCACCTTAACGATGGGAAGGATACAACAATCTTAGCTAAAGCAGGATTCTAAAAAATTCTACTTTGCTGTCTGACCTCTAGCCAAAGTTGTCTCACTCCTCTGCCAGTCCACCTAGTTGACAAAATTGAAAAAAAACACCCCTGATGTTATTTATTCATATCACTTGTTAACTTCATCCCCTGTTCTAAATTCCTATGAGTGGAAACATAGATATGGCGAATTGGAATGAGAAGGAATGGAAAGCAGGGAGAGTCTAGAAAGAAATCTCTAATGGGATTTGTCAATGCAATTGTTTGTGCAATCTATCAACCAATTTTGAAAAACTTTTGTGACTACCTCCATCACCAATTGTGAATCAAAATGTGTATGCATGTGTGTGTGTGCAGATGGATCTTCTGGGAGGAGGAACTGAGCTGACAATGATGGCAGTTGAATGGGCATTGGCAGAACTCTTGTGAAATCCTGAGACCATGAAACAAGCACAATCAGAGTTGGACGCAATTGTTGGCAGAGATCGTATTGTTGAGGAATCAGATTGCAAGCAGCTTGGTTATCTGGAAGCTATAGTCAAAGTGACTCTTTATCTACATCCTCCTCTCCGAATTGTGTTTCATGCATCCCATGAAACTGAATGGCAAGTGATTCAAGGTTACAGTTTGCCACCCATGATGGGTCTATTTGTGAATGTTTGGGCAATTGGTTGTGATGCTAACGCTTGGGAGAAGCCATTGGAATTCAATCCACAAAGATTCATACAAAATGAGAAAAACATTGATGTGACTGGCCAACGTTTTGAGCTTCTACCATTTGGAAGTGGAAGACAAGTATGTCCAGGACACTTGTTCTCCAACCTTCTCATTCAAATCATCCTGGCATGTATGCTCCAAAGCTTCAATTGGTTTCTCTGGAATGGGCAGAAGCTACAGAGCATTGACATGTCTGAGAAACCCAATTGGTGTCAACCTTCCCAAAGCACAACCACTGAATGTTGTTGTATTTCCCCGACTACCTGCCCATCTCTATGAATGACTGACTTCACCACAATTTCAGCCATCCCCCTTGCCTGGATTCCTTTAAAGACTTTGGCAGAAGAGGGGTGACAGCTTCTTCTTCCATTTCCCAAATTTGAAGCTCAATCATGTT
>Ga0209611_10012763_pt1 | contig 11722 bp, 10 predicted proteins | sample S1TSphgellanicum_3_FD_187693 | JGI IMG/M metagenome (GOLD analysis project Ga0209611, IMG submission 187693) | Host-associated microbial communities from peat moss isolated from Minnesota, USA - S1T2_Fc - Sphagnum magellanicum MG (SPAdes) (version 2) | ecosystem: Host-associated > Plants > Peat...
AGAGGGACAAAGAGATTTAATAAGTCTTTACAGCAAATAACTTAAGAACTGTGGCAAATTGTATCAAATAGAAAGATGTCTACGGTTACAAAGAACCGAACTCAGTTTTGAAGAGACCAAGAAAACCTCACTTCACTGCTCACTGGATTGATTCCCTAAGTTGCTTCCTTCCTCGCTGCAGCATTTTCCATGACACTAAGTCTACTGTCGCATGCATTCATTCATTCATCAGACACCAGTGTATGATCTTAGCAGATCACCCGCAGCCTAGTAATTCAAAGGTATGAACAGGAATGAAGCATCAACGATTTCAAGCTGGTGCCTTCTTCCATGTATATATGTACCCAAGTTCTCTAGAAAAAGCTCTCGGACTGAATTGGAGTCCAAAAATCAGTGTCGAAGCGATCATCGGCAATGAGAATGAAGTGGAGTCCAAAATCAGTGTTCCAACTGATCATCAGCAATGAGAATCACACGCCCCAGAAAACCCCTCAGAAATGCCTTAAGAAGGCAGTTCTGAAATATCATCATCATCATCATCATCATGATGCTGGTGACACAGCAATTGGTGCTAAACTACTAGAGTTCACAAGGAGGAGTTAATTGGCACTCTGATCATTCCAGGTTTTGTCATAGAACCTGGTGGCTGACTAGAAAACCCTTCTTGGGTCAAACTTCTTTTGAAAAAATGGGAACTCATGAGTAGCTTAGATCGTGAGTTCGGCGCCAAGCTCAAGGACCTCATGATCTGGTAATGCATCCCCATAGACGTCACCTAGAATAATGTGTGAACTCATTCAAGAAAGGAAGGAAGGAAGAAAGTCTACAATCAGAAATGCTTTTCTCCAGCTGCATCTTCGAGAGGGGAAGAGTTGGGAGAGGTGTCGTCGCTCATGATCTCATGCGTTGTTGGAGTGAGAGTATAACAGACCTGACCAGAGTGGAGTCGTCTTGGAGGAAGCTCGCAAACACCTGCTGGCAGTAACATTGTCTGTCAACGACGTCCTCCTTGGGAAGAGAACGAAGAGTGGGTAGAATGCGGTGGAGATCATGGGTGGAGAATTGCAACAAGCAGCGCTCCCATTGAATCAGACTCTCGAACGGTCGCACGTAGTCGTCAGCGATGAGAACTGGAATGGCACCGGCGCTGAGAACTTCCAGAAAGCGGTAGGAAGCAGGAGAGCGACCCGCAGGCACAAAGGCGAAAGCGGAGTTGAGAAGATCCACGAAATCGTAGCTATCGTACACTCTTTGATCTTCTTCGCAACCAGTTGCCTTCCACGGTTGCCATCGCACAAGCTTGTCGTTGGTTTCCTGCCGGCAAGTAGTTGCGACTATGACATCCTTCCCGTTGTGCATGCCTCTGAAAGCTTCGCTGCTCCGAAATGCGCCTTCCCGCGACAAGTAGCGAGTTCCTTTGAAGGTGGCGAAGTACTTTCTCTGGAAGGGCTTCACGCTCGCGAGTTCCGGCGGTGATTGCTGTTGCAGTCGCGGCAGAGGAATGGAGATGTCGAAGCCTCCTCTGTAGGCCGTGTGATGGAGCTCTGTGCTCATGATCGACGCCATTCCGATGCTCTCTGCTGGTGGATTTGTTTCCGACCATCTGTCTGCAAACGTGATGATCACATGGTTCATTCCGTTGTTCCAAAAGGGAAGAGTCTGGGGATGCGGTTTTTGCCACCACCACGCATTCTCGTTGGTTTCAGTGTCCGAGTAGACGAAGAAGAGGCAAGCTTTCTCGGGATCGGAAGTTTGCAATTGAGAATCCGGAAATCCGCGGAAGTACGTGGGTGGGTTCAAGGGCGCTGGGTCATTGTAGCTGTACACCAGAAGCTGCTCCTTGTTACACCGCGAGAAGTTGAAGCAAGTGCCCATGGAGCAGAGCGGGAACTTTGCAGATCGGTGGTGCCACACGAAGAATCCTGTCGGAACAACCATCACCAAAGACTCAATGACGATTACCAAAACGAGCACTATGATGAATGTCCGATCGCATGCTGCACAAGAGCTTGACATCCGATTGAACATCCTTGACAAACAAGGCGTTCTGCAACGATAAGGCTCCTATTTTTTCTGCTTGAATGCTAGGAGGAAGTGCAGCTCATAAAACCTCGTCTCCACAACTCAGAATTTGCAAATACCCATATTCTTCTGAAACTGTATTGGTGCCGGTCCAAAACAGGGAATTATCTTCCTGCACAAGTCTTCATCTCCCATGTAGTACGGCAAGTTCAACATTTCAGTGTATCCAATCATTGTTTTGTTTGAAGATTCCATGCAGCGGTTTTCTTTTGGTACCAAATTTCGCACTTGTGGCAAATTTCAGGAGCCTCTTACCACAAGTGCAAAGGGCAAACTGAAAAAAATTGCAAAGTTTTCGCCAAAAGCGCAGGCCCCTTGTAACGAAGTTGAGAGATTTAGACAATAGTTTACAGCAGCAGATCGGTCGGCAGACTGTAGTAGGATTCTGAAAATGATTTGCTTCCCTATCTGACTTGTAGCCAAACTTGGCTAAATCCTCCTGTGGATGATAGCAAATGTGGCAACATCACAAAATTGGGAAAAAAAAAAAAAGGAAAAAAAAACCACTGATTCCATGCCAGGGTTTTTTTTCCAATTTTTTCTGAAACATTAGCAAAATTAGTCTGAATTAACACTAGAAAAAAATTTCCCAAATTTTTGTTGAGAACACTGCAAAATTTGTTGACAAAAACACTGTTCCAGGCCGTGAACTTTGCATTTTTTTTATTTGAAAAGTTTGATTTTGACACAGACAAAGTACTTTTGTGAAAAATGGACCCTACTTTGCCAGATTTCAAGAATTTTAATAAGAATTCAGCAGTTTTTTACAGCAGGTTCCAGCAGTTTCCAGCAGGTATCCAACATATAAAAGAATTATGAAAATTTTCTACTTTCACATCTGGTCCATAGCCAAATTTGGCTAAATCTTTGTGTAGACAATTGGCCATCTGACTACATTAAAAATTTGAGGGAAAAAACTCCTCATTCAATGTCGAAAATAAAACATTCAAAAAATATTCTGAAAAGATTCTTTTTTTTTTCCTTCACCAAATTTTGTTCTTCAAAAACAATTAATTTTTTTTGAAAATGAACATTTCTTAAAATAATATAATTAATGTTACTTGTTCAATTGTGAATTTTCTTGAGCTGCCATTGGTCATGTGCTAATGTTTGGGAATTATTCATGTGGAATAACTCAGAAATTTATCACTAAATAGTTCAATTAGTTACTACATTACTTACCAATTAATATTATTGGTGAATTTTTCTTTTAAGAATTTAAAATTAATTTTTATCTAAGGGGGGGTAGCTGTATATGCTAGTGTTAGGTGAGTCCAAGTTGCCAAGATATTACCATAGTACTTGAATGGATTTGACACATTAGTGCAAAATATTTTATTTATTTTAAAAAACTATTTGAAAAAATCATAATTTATTTTCCAATGTCTTTGGCATGCATTATAATATTATTAAAATTTTAGCACAAATGAATGCACACAAATATATTTTCATCCATTGTGACTTTTAGGTTCAATTCATCATCTATACAACTTAATTCTACATTATTAATGACAAAGATGAAAAAGTTTAAGAAAAAATTCATCGATTGTAGACCTTGATTTTCACATGCACAAGAGGATGTGCATAGACACACAACCAAATGAGCATAACTAAGAGTTGGGTTTCAACTCAAATCTTTAAAGAATAGGAGGTCCAACAATTATCTTAGTCTTAACACGTCTTTACTAGTTAAGAAATAGAATCCATGATTGTTTTACAATTTTTTTCATTTAAAGGATTAACAAAAAACAAGGTAGCACTTGCAAGACTTTCAATTTCTCAAGGCGAGAATTTGTCAACTTGGCTACAATTTTAACCAAGTTGAGAAGGCTTGCATGCAACACAATAGAAACAATTCATATGAATTTTTTTAGACTATGTTCTATGTGAAATCACAAAACTTCCTTTGGGGAGGAAACAACAAGCCAATTAACCAACTATTGCAATGACAATCCTTTGGAAGCTCCACAAGACATGGCATGAGGATGTAAAGCAAATTGACTAACATGGAATTTTTTTGTAAATTGAGTTTAAAATAATATATAGTAGACATGCATGCCATAGTTGAAATCCTTATTCTCTTACAAAAAAATTAGCATGAAATAACTACCTTGCTTCAACATAGCCAAAAGATAGGCTATTCACACAAGTTGAATTGCAACGAGCTTGGATGTAACCATGGGATTTGCTTTGAGCTTGGTAAGCAAACCACATGATAGCAAACATGTTGTACACATCAAATCATCATTGGGATTGATTTTGTAGCTTCCACAATTGTCTCCATGAATTCCTCCTCCTCCTAACAATGAAGCTTTTAACAAGTTCAAGAAAAGCTCATGGCTAAACTTAGGAAAGGGCGTAAAAAAACATTATGGAAATTTCATGTTGAAGAAGCATTGTGACAATCATGTTAGGTTTTTAAAACATTTGAAAATGGACACTTGAAAATTTTCAAATTTTGACATTTTTGGCAATAAAGTTTTATAACATTCAAATTTCTTGGAAATAATTTAATTAATGAAAAATCCATTTAAGTATTATAGTACATCAATAATGTATACTATGGGAAATTTCAGATTTAATTTTTCAAAATCTCAATAGTTGGAAAAAAAGTTTACAAAATACACCTTTTGTTCCATTGTATTTGTAATAATAACCCAATGGTTGGAATAATAAATTTTCACAATTCAATTCTCACAATTTCAACAAATATCAATTTTTAAAAAATAATTCAACTAAACATTTTGTGAATTATTTTGTGCTGAGCATCTATGGTAGGTACGTTATATGTTGGGACACCAACAAACCATTGTTCCTTAAAAAAATATGGTAAAACTACATACAACAATCCTTCTTTGGTTTCATGTTCGCATTTCTTGTTATTATTTTTTGTTGCATTATTGGAATTTCATGTAAAATATTTAAAAATTTAAAAGAAAAATTAATTTCAAAATTTGGTAGCTAAAAATCCAAAATAACAATTTTTTCAACAATTTGAAAAAAAAAATCATTTGAAAAGAAAACGTTATTGTTATAAAATAAATATCTTGTCAATTCTTTGACATTGAAATATATTTTCAAAATTGAAGCTAATTGATGATCCATGTTAACCCTTAAATGGCAAAGAATTCAAAAATACATTGAAAAGTGAAACAAATTGGCCCATCTTGACCTTGAAGAAGTAATTGTATTCAATTTACATTTGAGGAAAACATTGTGTGTTGGTGTGTACAACTTCAATGAAATTTGGGTATACTTGATGCACCCCCAAACTCCTTGAAAGACTCAGATGCAAGTTTGAAGGTGAAAACATTGAAAGAATAATAAATTGGGGTACGTTCTTTAACTCACAACACTTCGAGGGTAAGAGGGATGTGTTGAAACTCTAGGATGAGGACTAGGATGAATTCACAAGCGAAAATTCAAGATGAGATCAACCTACACAACTAAAAAAGAAGGTGGTTAGTGCAAATTGAATGGAAGTAATGTGGTAGACTTAGTAAAGATAGCCTCAAGCACAACCTTCACATGGACCGCAACCTTTGGGAGGAGGCACCACTCCCTTCCCTATAATATATTATGTGCCTCTCCGCAAGGACTACATCCAAATGTCACTTTTCCTCAAGACTCCCAAGTGGGATTCCCAAAACTGGGACTCTTGTTGTCCCAAAACTTTGGCCATTCATATCTTTCTGAAATCAAGTCTATTGTGAGAATGCAAGGGCAATGACTTTTAAAAAGATCTTTCCAATGGAGTATAGCATGCCCCAATTACCCCTTCATTTGATCATAACTCATGCAAATTAGGTCTAAATGAACAATGCGAGGGCACTTTAAGCATATGCGCTTCAAGACCATTCTAATGATGTCTTGGAAGCCCAATTTGATGTTTGTTTTCCTTTTCAACTTCCTCCTACAAACACAAGTGCATAATAAGAGTGTTTTCTTCTTATTCTCACTCCATTTGTGTATGTAAAAAGGCTCTAAACATTCACAACTCCCGCACAAGTGCAACTCCCAAAGTGGAAGTGCATTTGGGAGTCATTGGGGCTCATCCCTTGCACTTTCCCCCATTTTTAAAAGTGTGTTTCACACTTACTCTCAACTCATGAGCCCTTGCACTTCACATGTAATTGTGAGCCCAATGTTAAAGTTGTTATAATACTGGTGAATCGTATTTCAAAATCATAATACCCCATATGTTGTGATTATATTTAACCCTTTATAATTGATGATGCAAAATGAAACTTAACAAGGAACTTAAACATTTATAAATTGCAAGGTGTAAAAGGAAAAGGGTTTTTGTGTTTACTTTTCAAAAGTGGGAGTGATTTTACATCTATAAGGGGATGAGAACAACAACAATGAGAATCTTTCCAAGTTTGTGCAAGCTTGTTAGCCTAAAGCTCAATTGTTAATTCAATTAATCCTCGTCATTATTGTTAATGTGGGTGTTATTTAGCATAGTGTTCCATGTTTGGGTGGAGCTTCTATTATTTAGCTTGGGCCTAGTGATCCTACTAGTAAAGGCACCATAATTTTGAAGGTTAATAATTTTCAAATTTTTCATTGATCTTTCCTCACTTTGTTTTTTGACTTTCATGTGCACATCAATATGTTTGTTAAAGTTGGTTTGCTTTTTGTTCTTCCAAGTTTGTCCTTTTCACCATAGAAAATTAATATAATTTTTTTTCAATGTGGTGTTCTTTCGAAGTGTGGCTTGTTCTAGCAAGTTCAAATGATGATTTTATGTGTGTTTCTCCTCACAAGGAAGGTTTGGTGCAATATACATGGCACAAATGTCATACAAGGAAATGCTTCTAACAATGCCAAGGATCCCATCACCACCTTAACATTAATAACAATACAACAAAGTCACCTTCAAGATGAAGAGGAAACTATGAAGGAGGTGCAAAATGTACTAAAAACCTTGAGTGCAAGACCAATTGGTCTTGGTAAGTTCCATACATTCAAACCACAACCAACTAGGAAGGTTTGCTTGAAAGCTACAATATGAATCACAAAGGTCTAATTTTCAAATACCACAATTCCATTTTGGAAGCTACATTATACATATTAATGGTTCAAAACAAGATCACACATCACAAAAAACATTGTCATGGCCAATTTTCTTGGAAACAAGTTGCCAACATTTCATATTATAGATTGATTGGTTGACCATTGACCTTTTTTAATCAATAGATACATGGGGGATGTAAATAATTTAATGGCTTCTACTACCTATCCTCTACCAATGCTAAGGCAACCAATTAACACATCCTCATGTTGACACCCTTCAAATCTTGGTGGTGTACAACATTATTTAATATACATGGACTCCAACTTTCAATTTAAATGCCCTTGAAAGACTAAAATATCCTATGTGGACCACCTTGTGTATGCTACCTTTGGAATACAAACCCATCAAGGTTACAATTGCTCACCAAATTGGACCTATTTTTGGTTTAACAATATAAACAAAACAAGGAGAAATTCTAGATTTTGCATTGCAATAAATTCATAAAAAGGATGGATCACCAAGGTTCATATTGTAAACATGGGAAAAATATGGTGGCATAAATCAACATCGACTATGAATAATTTCTAATTTGGTGCAAGTTTTGTAATAACTTTGAACACTTGGTCAAAGATTATGAGTATTTCAAAGCCAAATGATCTTCACAAATAGCTTTAGCAAATGCATAGGGTGTTCCTGCAACATGCAACCATGTCAAGCTAGTGCAAGCTTGTGGACCAAAGGACTCCCAATGGATAATGAAAGGTTCATGATTATCTACAAGCACAACCAAGATCATAAACACCCATACAAAAGAGGAGAAATTCATGAAGAAAGGTCCTTCACATCATCAATGCCCACAAACAAAGTCTTTCACTATAGGAGGAATTAGCAGACTACATAAATAGTTCAACCCTAGTTCAACAAATCCTTAAGATTGAAATGGTAGATGCCACCAACCTTAAAGAGAATACAACTTTACTGTAAAGGGCTCAAAATTTTGATTTTGTATTGATTCTTACAATCAACAAATTTAATTTAACTAAAGTAAAAAAGATGGAATAGTCCCTTAGGAAAACCATTGGCATCAAGGACATTGTTAAAATGGGTAAAGAATTCAACAAAAAGGCTATCAAAATGGAGGTTATCCCAAATTCCTAGATTTGGCTAATGTAATCCACTAGCATAGCCCAACAAAGAAACCCCAAGAGTGAGCCAATGGAGGAGAAGGTTGTTCAACTAACAATAAATCATGGTGTTGTTGCTTAATTTCCTTTTAAGGTCCAAACCCAAGGCCCTTAACCTTTACCAAATTCGTGTGCACAATGTAAAACCAAATTTCAAGAAGGATAATCACCAAGGTTTTAAACCTTTAACCTTTCAAGAAATTAACTTACATAGAGAAGAAAACAAGGTTGAAATGTTTTTGATGAATACACAACGTTAATCACAACCAACATCACCTAGGAGGGTTTTTAAGCCACATTGTTAGGTGCAAATTTAATGCACCCTTAACACCTTGTCCTGGGCCATTCCCCCTTACCCCTTTGGAGATCATCAAATGGGGGAATCATAAAATTTTGTTTTGTTTTTTTCTTTTTTTCTTTTTTTGTTTGATGCAAAAAATTATTTTATTCCTTTTTTTAACCACTCCTTTTTCTATCCTTTTCCCTTGTTTGCTATAGATAACTATCTTACTTTTCTACCATTCCCTTTTTTTTACACATAACCAACTACAACCTTAAACCATGTTAACCTCATGCAAGCATCCTTGGACCAAAAGCACAACAAATCTTTACCAACAAAATAAAGGCCACACCTCCAAGAAGTGGTTACGACATGTAATTTTGGTTCAATTTTCAAATTTCCACTCCCTCCTTACTAAACCCTCACACTGTCTCTACACTACTTTCCTTCATTACACACTTCCTCCCAACTATTTATATTTCCCAAGCTCTCTACCACATCCCCCAAATAGTCTTCTTCTTTATTCTCCTCCATTGGACAGCCTAAGTTTTAGTTCTTCTTACTCTTGCTACACAAGAGGGTAGACCTTTACCTTTGTTCCTCACAACAACCCAAAACTTCCTCCTCTTTTCTACTCCTAGTTTTTCATTTCAACAAAGGTTTGAATACCTTTTCTTGACCTCCACCAACCACCTCCTAGTCACCATACTCATGAGTTCCCCCCCTTCATTTGTGTTGCCCACAACCATCACCATTTGAGGATCTTGTCTCCATTCACCAAGACACACGTTGAGTTGACCACACCTTGAGAAGTTGGCTGCTTCATGATGTTGTAGCCTCCCACCTTCATTTATGTCACCTTCTCATGATATGCCAAGATCTCTTGCCACTTCTTACAACTATCATCATTATTGCCTCCTTCTCACAACACCCTCATGCCTCACTCATCACTCAAGAAGAAGAAAAAGGAATCAACAACAAGTTCCTTGTTTTTTAGCTCCTTGGAGGCGCCACTAATATTGTCCTACCCTAACCCTAGTTGCTAGAAGCTTCTAGGAAGCATCCTTCACCCTATCCATACCCCCTTATCCAAAAATGTTAACCAATATTGGACAAGGATAAAAAATTCAACCTTGTCCTAATTTGGCCAACCTACTTCAAACCCCTTCATTTTAACCAAGCCACCTCCCCTCAAGCCCTACTAGGATAAGGACATATGTCTTAACCTAATCCCTTAGAATTAAGGTTAACCCCAAAATTTCCTTAGGTATCCTACCTTTTCCTAACTAAAATTAGGTTATAAGCTAATTTGAGCCCAACACACATGACACCCAAGTTAGCTAATTTGGCCCGGAACAAAGGACAAGCCTTAAAAGACTTTAATGGCACCAAACAACTAAGGCCTGGAATGGAGAAAAATGGAATTGAAAGTTAGTTAGGAAAGAATGTTTTCACATAATAACTTTTGCCAAGAAAGAAAATAGCCTTTGCGAGGCAAAAGTTGTTACAAAAGGCAAAAGGGATGACACCCCCCTTAATTACAAAGAACACAATATCCAATAATCACTTTATAATCTTTAGTTTTTCATCAAAAAACTTAATGGAAAGATAACATGTGAGAGGACTATGGGGAAAGTTTTTTATGAACCCAATGGTGCATCATGAAATTATGCCTTTTAACATACAATGTATGGGGTCTAAACCTAGAAGAGGATGTTCATAAACTAAGGTTTAAACACAAGGTTTAACTCCTCACATAAACACATTTTTGTATGAACATAAGCTCAAAGGTGATAAGGTTTCAAACCTAAGAAGGTGAGTTTGGAAAGGAGTTGGTTGCTAAAATACTAAAATAACACTTGGTTACAATAATCATCTCAATGAACATGGGGTAAGGTGTGGAGTAACATGCATATTGCTAGATGGTAAATGGGTGAATTTTGTGGTGTAGTATGGAACAACGTTCAAGAATAAGACTCAATGGTTAAAATTGGGCGGCCTACTAAGATGAAAAATTTGGATCCTTGATGTGTAATATGTTTCCAATGAGATTTTGAGAGGTGCAAGCTATGGGAGCACTTAAAAGTTATTACCAAAAGATTATAGGTGGATAATAAGTGGCAACTTCAACATGGTGGATTGTAGTGGATATGTTATTTGAATGTAAAGGATTTTTTCAAGAAATGAAAAAGTGGCTTGGGAGGTGTAAAAATTGCTTCAAACATAAAAGAACTTGTGCAGTCCAATGGTAACTTCAAATTTTCTTTGGACAAAATTGAGGAAGAGGTTGGACCATTGTTTTGCTTGATTAAATCAAATATAACTAGTTATAGTTTAAGACCTAGAAAATACCATTAAAGCCAACAATTACATCATCCACGGGGATGATGTGAGATCTAACCACCACCCCATGTCCATGGAAATAGAGTTAAATGGCTCCCTTCCTAGGAAAAGGCACTAGAAATGAACACTTGTTTCTTTGACCAAGTGGAAAAACAAGTTGAAGCAATTTGGCAAAGAAAGAAGCACAAAGTAACAAAGTTTTTCATGACTTTTTATAAAAGGAAGTTGACAAAATTTAGGTAGGAAGCTCTAGGTAACAATTAGATAAGAACTTGAAGGTGTGCAGGTGAGGTTGCAAAATAGTGTGCAAGATACATCCTTGTAGTGTGTGGCTAGGGAGTTAAGGGAGAAAGTGGAGGTGTTGGAAGATTTTTGAATATCATTGGGGTTGATTACCGCAACATGGTATGGGAGTGAAATCTATGGAAGTTGGAAAATTCTCCAAGGTCGTAAAAAATGGATTGATAATGTTGTTGTACAAATCTAGGGACAAAAGTGATTTGGGAAATTAACACCCCATTTATTTCTAAATGTGGCGTATAAAGTTTATGCAAAAGTTCTACAACTTCATTTGCAACCAATAGTCATGGAGGTGATTGATAGCAACTAGATTGCTTTCCTTCCCTTTAGGTACATATGAAATGTCAATGTGTTACTAGCACACGAAACAATCAATTGGGCAAAACAACCAAACAAGAGATGATCTTTCTCAAATTGGACTTTGCAAAGGCTTACAACATGGTAACTTGAGACTTCTAGCTTTTTCTTAGCTATGGGTACATTGAGGATGGTTAATGAATTCATTAACATGGT
>Ga0209611_10012766_pt1 | contig 11718 bp, 12 predicted proteins | sample S1TSphgellanicum_3_FD_187693 | JGI IMG/M metagenome (GOLD analysis project Ga0209611, IMG submission 187693) | Host-associated microbial communities from peat moss isolated from Minnesota, USA - S1T2_Fc - Sphagnum magellanicum MG (SPAdes) (version 2) | ecosystem: Host-associated > Plants > Peat...
TTTTTTTTCTTTTTTTTCTTTTTCTTGAAATAACACACCTGTGCATTATGCACAGGGTTCACACTAGTTAAAGGTGATAATCACAATATATGAGTTTTTTATCATCAAGTGAATCAAACTTTCATCTTGGTGGATTTTTAAAAAAATTGTTTGAACTTGCAATGTTTTGGACATATAATGTGAATACCAAATATCTAGCTTTGAAGGTGTTATTCAAATTTTTTGCATTGCAATATGATGTCACACATTGTTGGTACCATGATTGCCATCATATTTCATAGGACTCTTACTTCTTTCAAGTTCATAATGAAATGTGTTATCTTGTTTGAACTTTTTGAAATGTTTTGAATGGATTGTGCAAATGGTGTTATCTTGTGTGGAGTAGTTGTATTACATATATTGTTCCTTTATATGAAAAATTCATGTCATGCAATGTTATATTTGATATTATGAATATCATCCCTCATGTTTTTTAGCAATGATACATGCACATTTGGTAACATATGTTGAACAATTATTCCTTGTTGTATATTTTTAATCAATAACCTTTCTTTTTTAATATTTGCCCACCTCCAAAGGCAAGAAATTGTCTTTTTGCAAAAATGAATGAACTCCATGGATAAGAAATAATGTCATTAATGTTCACACTAAGTGAACATGAAAAATGACCATGATGCACAATACATCATAAATATAAATAATAATCATACATTATCCCATAAAATGCAGCATTTTAGTGGATTGAGTGAACAAGCAAAGGGATGATATGCAATTATTAAAGGAATGAAACAATGTTGTATTCTTGACACACCCTTAAGTTTGTAAAGTGGTAATTGTGGTTGAGAAATGCTTGTAGAAATCTACCATGCCCTTTTTGTTACTTCAATTACATTAAAAAAATAAATAGAATGTTTAATAAAATTTTGAACTAAAATTGAGTCATAGACACACACAAATTCAACCATGACCTACATTTTGGTAATTACCCTCACTAAATTATATTTTGCAAGTTTCATTACATGTTTCCATGGGAATTGTATATCTATATGACTTTTTAAAAAATAAACTTGGTGAAGGTTCCCAAAACTCAAATTGTTTCAAGCCCAGACTAATATTGAGATTTTTTAAATTTAAGGGGTCATTGACACCCTTGGAATCATGACATTCAATGGTTTTAAAATTGTCCCTAGCTTTGAATTGATGTTGAAATATTTACATGTATTTTGTCATTATAAGCAATTGATGAGGATTGGAAGAAAATATATTGTTTATCATAAAATTGAATTTCATTGGGCATTGAGCCAACCTTGGGGATAAATTTATTATCAAATAACTCTAAGTTCAATTACAAATATTGAGTTTTTTCAACAAAATTTGTGACTTTTCCAACAACAAGAAATAGGATTATTTTTTTCCAATGTCATTCGACTTTTTTTTTCTAATGTTTTGGGAAAAAAATCAATTTTTTTTAATATCAAATAATCTGAAAAAGAAGGAAAATCTTTGATGAGAAGGTGGCAGAATAGTGAATTTTATCAATAAAAAATTAGAGATTCTATGAAAATGTCATATATGTCCATACAAATGACATTGTTGGACAATAATAGTTGTCAAATGGTCTTGCTATAAGGTATAAGGATCAAGTGTAGATTTTTGGTGATAAAAACCTATGAACATGAAACTTCCCCAACATGTTTTGATATAACCACAAAGGTGTTAACAACATTGATTATTATGTGTTGGACATTAGTGGCTTGAGTGTAATATTCAAACCAAACAACTTACACCTACATAGGTAACGCGTTATGCTATTTGCATGACACAATCATGACATCCTTACGAACCATTCAAATATCAATAACTATAGAAATCACGAACGACACCAAACTTGATGCATTGTGGTCATCATAGAAGCAATTTACAATTGATAACATACCATGAAAATCAATTGTTAACTTGTGAACTCTCATTATGAAGTACACACATATGCTAAGTCTTGATAACATACCAATGAAAATCAATTGTCAACTTGTGAATTTTCGTTATGAATTACATACATATTGCTCAGTCTTGATAAAATACCAATGACAATCGATTGTCAACTCATGAACTTTCATTATGAATTACACACATATTGCTAAGTCACAATATGAAGAAGGCACACATTGGAAAGTTGTAGATTGTTCTAGCAATTTTGTGAACTAGGGACTTACAATATGCCAAAGTCAAACTTACTTGGCCATATCTAATTGTAAATATATCATTCTTCATAGAGGTTGTCGCCCAAAATCAAATAAGATAACAAGGGGTTAACAGCTAGGCTGTCTCATTTGCATCATGCATGGTTGAAAATTGCTAATTTGATAGTGGTTTGCAAGCTCATGTTCAACACTAAAGAAGGCCACATTGTGGAGTAAAGGTATGTCACACTCAACTTGTGTGACAAGAAGGGCTAGGGTGGTTGATAAGCCAATATGTACTAGTTCTGTATAACTTGTAGAAGAGGCAAAAAGCTGACTGAATCAGCACGGCAGATCTTGTTGTCCAATTTCCTTGTGACGTTGCCCTCAGTTACCTGCCCTAAGAATCATGTTGGGCAATGGGGAATGACCCTAATCCCAACAATCGGTGGTAAGCACTCCCTTCATGCCAGAGTGAGCCAGCACCCACAAGCACACCAGGAAAGATGGATGGTAAGTGATCAGGAAACAGTTTTCTATTGGGTTTAGGGTTTAACCCCAAACCCCATGGTGGATTCGCTCATTTGCTATTACAGTTTCCAAGTCCATGTTGGTGTGCTCTCCCACACACACACACACACAAACCCCATGGTGGATTAGCTCATTTGCTCATTAGCTCATTTGCTATATTACAGTTTCCAAGTCCATGTTGGTGTGCTCTCCCACACACACACACACACAAACCCATGTGCCTATAAGCCATCTTTGACAAAGTCTGTGTTGATGTGCACACCCACACCCCGTGCATAGCACCATCTTTGACAAGTCTGTATTGATGCGCGCACACACACATTGTGTGTAGTGCCATCTTTGACAAGTTCAGTGTTGGTACGCACAAAGTTTCACCCTGTATAGCACCATCTTTTTGAAGCCCTCCTTTTTGGTGGGAATCATACCAAAGTTCAATGGCAGGTCTGTTTGGGTCTCTGCTGAATAATTCTTTGATTTTCAAGATTTCATTTGAACAAATGAAATATTTCAAAAGATGTTTCATTTTCATTCACAACAAAATTTCTTTGAGAAAAAAACGTTCTTTTGAAAATTTCAGCATGTCTAAAAATAATATAATTTATATTGAAGGTAGCTGCTACCATAGGCTAAGGTCAGTTTTGACAAAAAGAATAATTCTTTTCTCCCAAAAAAAAATTGTTTTCAAATTTTGAAATTATTGAATTTTCCATGATCTATTATGATATTTTCACATGTGTCCTGAAATTATTCCGAGTGTAGCCCATGATAATTATGAAGATTTTCAACTTCATATTTTCACAAAAAAATCATTTCACTATTTTGAGGATTATTTAATGACAAAACTAACCTTAGGATAAGGAATTCAACTAGGGTAGTTGTAATCATATTCTATTTAGTTGCAAAGCTGTGGGTGATGAATACCATAAGAGAAATTTACGTTGTTTTATGGTCAGTCAAAACAGGTTATTTGTATCTACTTTTGAAAAAAGTTTTGGGTTCCGAAAAATGGAAAGGTATCTGTAAGTAGAACTATTGAAAACTGGGCTACAAGAAGAGATTTGCCTATCCAGCTGCTTGCTGAATTTGACAACAGATTCTCACCCAATAATAAATAGTCTGAGATACCACCAGATTTTGTGAATTGCTCTTGTTTCAAGTTTTGTTGAAATTAAAGGTCTGCTGCTTTCTTCTTCTTCTTCTTCTCTTATTTCACCAATTTTGAAGTTTTCAACAGCTTCGGTCCTCCTGCTATGGAATACTTTTGCACAAAAACTAGTGAATAAAGTCTTGTTCTGCAACTGAAATTGTTTGGACATAGTAGTCAGGATTGTTTTTGGGGAGACCTTGACTGCAAGTTTGTCTATGTCCTGCAATTTTTTTTCTCTAGTTGATGCAAAAGTCATGTTTGCAATTGCGTATTGCACGTGTGTGTAGAAGTGATTTCGACTTGTTTTCTTGACTCTATAGTCAAATAGGACTCATCATTTATGTCATGTTTTGACTTAGTGTTGTAATACCTTTACCATTCCAGCATGTTTTTGACAAATTTTTTTCCAATTTTTCACTTCAGCCACAAAAATAAAAATTTCCTGAAATTCTTACAGTTGAGGTGGGAAAAAAAATGCCAAATAATTTTGCATTATTTAGGCACACTGAACCACCAAGCTTTAAGGCAGCCAGTCAACAATGATGTCAAACAAATTTCTAGAACTTTCAACATTAGGAGCAACTGATTTTGAGAAAACTTGACATTTATTGGAAAAAAAATTAATTTGTCAGAATGGTAAATGTACATTAAACTAAGTTCTACAATTTTCAACTTTGTGAGGAGCTGATTTTGAGAAACTTTGGCATTTATTAAAAATAATTTAATTAGTGCTAGAATGGTAAAAGTGTTTTAGCACTCAAGCAAAATTCAAACCAGCCATGCCCTTGGGTGAACGAGCACCCACCCTGGTATCATGGTAAATACCAGTGTTGTGTGGTTCTCTCTCTTTTTTTTTAATGAGAACCACTAATTCCAGTTCTTTGCAAGACTTGAGAGAAACGACTTGATTTTTAATTTTTAAAACTTTTGAGAACTGATCATGGTATCATTTTTTAAAATAATAATAATCAAGTCAATTCTCAAATAAGCTGATTCTCACAATGTGATAATACTTGCCTTTTGTACCTAATTTTCACAACCCAAATCTCAATTTTATATTAATTTAAAAAAATCTCAGTTAAAAAATAATTTGAAAAAAACAAACTTATGTTTGTATGTTTGAGTGTCGCATCCCATCACTTCCTATCTCCTCCTCACTAAACTAACCTAAATCAAATTAATCTAATCTATCTTAAATTAATTTAAAACTTTTTTTAACTAAGATATATAGACCTATGAGAGAATATTTAAGATCTTAAAGGAAGTTGAATCCTCACACATTGTTCATTTGCTTCTAAAGTTCATAAAACATTTGTAGTCATCCAAATGGTTCAATTTGATAAATGAATGGAGAACACATGGTGTGCTTGATGTAAAAAAGTTTAGTGCTTGATGATGAGTGAATTAAAATAGATTGAGATTTCAAGCTTAAAATCTTGGATCATTGCAACTTTGCTTTTTAAATACAAAGAAAATTTGTAAAGCCCTAGTTGATGCACCCATTAGATTTTAAATCACTAGAAATGGATTAAAAATGAAGAAGATAAGAGGCTGGAATGAGAGAGATCTAAAGTTATTTTTACAAAAAAATTTAAAGCAAAACTATCATTCATCCTCTTCTTATGTTTTTGGCCTTGCTCTTTTATTTTTGACATTTCAAAAACATTTGCAACCCTTGAGTTTGTGCATCCAATGACACAAAAATTGCTCAATTGGTTGAAGATGAGAAAAAATTGAAAAATGTTCAATCGCTCAATTGGTGGAAGATGAGAAAAATATTGAAAAATGTTTGATGATAAGTATATGTTCACTGATGGGCAGTTTACTCTAGTGCTCTGAGAGATGGATTTTGGTTCTGTCATAGAACTGACTGATTCTTTAAAAAAATTTAAACAAAATAATCGATTCTCAATGACCCAGTTCTCACTGGAGATTCTCAAATTGAATATCACCAAATGTGATATCAATCAGTTCACATTATTAGAATCAATTTGAGAAATAAGGATCCGAGTGAGAACTTCCCAACATTGATAAAAAAAACCCCAAATTTCATCTAAATCACTTCTAAATATTACAAATATCCCATGCTTAAACTAAATCAGGGTCTCTGAGTCCAAAACTAGTATTTCTTAGGTTTAATTTGACCACTAAGTGGCCTCACTCAAGAAGGCAAAGTACCAGTGCAAGTGCTGGTTCACTCAGTCCCAGCTATGTGCTATCGAATTTGATAATATTACATTTCTATGTGATGGAATGAAAGGGATATACTGTAGCACCTGAACGGAATTGGCACAAATTATTATTATTATTATTATTATTATTATTATTATTATTATTTTTGCTAAAATTTTGAAAATTTATTTAGTGTTTGCATTGAAATTTTAATAAAATCAAAAGTTCAACTGTCAGGTTTGAATCACATACCTTCAACTAATGAGACATAAGACCAAGACATTCTGGACACATTAGACCCTTCCACAACCTTGAAGAGAGATTGTTTATTATTTTATATACCCATTTGTCTGCCAAAAGTTTCAGACTTAAAAAACCCAAGTGCCAAAGTTAAGATTTAAAATTTAATTAATTATTCAGCAGTTTGTTGCTGAAATCATTCAGGTCCTACAGTACTTAGCGTCATTTGAGCATATTAAAGATTGATACATGATCTTATTTTTGCTTGTCAAAGTCCATATGTTTTGTGCTTCTACTCACCTGTTTGCTAAATTTTATCCCATAGCTTTATTGTTATGCTTTGTCAGTTGCATGTCAATCAATATGTGCTAGTAAGATAGGTGCAGAAAAAGTCCTCAAAAATCAACTTCAACATTCTCTTTTGCTAGCCAGTTTGGGTTCATAGTGCATGTCCATTATAAACCCAAGGATGGACAGAGCTCACAATTTGGGGGGGCAGGGGGGTGGGGTTTGAAAGTTGTTATCTGTTTTGTTTTACAGTTCTGTGCATTCCTCAGTTAATTCGTTCACAGATGGATTGGAACTCCTCTCTGCCTGCTGTGATCTTTACTCTAGCCTAGTCTTGTGCTCACTATACACAAATGCATCATGAACAACAGTTTATACTGCTAGCACAAATTCTTGGGTTTCATCAATGGGCATTTACCTTATTTCCACTGTACTTTGAAGAAGTAAAAGACCTTCCATCAGTTTGGCAGTGGCTGCAAATGCCAATCAAAACATGTCAATAAACCAAAGGCAGGAAAAGAGAATTGTCAATGCCTGCTCAATAAAACACCAAACATCAATTTCAGGAAAAATGTCACATTGTACCAAGCCAAGCCAAGCCAAGCCAAGCCAAGCCGAGAGCACAGCCATCAAGCACTTGACTCATACGCTCATCAAACCAATTAAGGTGTGCTTCAGGTCTTCAAAGAGGCACAAATATCTCCAAATGGAGGTTTCATTGCCTTCATGACCATGAATTGCAATTTTCGATTCCAAGTTTTCTCTATAACAGGAGTTACTGTTGATACACAATCCAAAGGAGGAGAACCCTTGGGGCCTGCTTGCAGGTTTCTATAGGACAGTTCAGGGTGGTCTAAAAGCCCCACAATCTCAAATGAGTGTGAAGGCAAATTAAACAGAATCAAATTACACAAATTTGATCCCACATTGCAGATGCACATGGAGAAAAACTTACAGACGCAACAGCAAAAATGAGTTTGCACCATTGCTGTTGACAACTTCAATATATAGAAAATGACTCTGATTTCTCAACTGCAGTAACTTCACCTGCGTCCAAGGGAGCAGAATTTGGGAGATCCAAATTCATCACATGCCCACTCATATACAATTAGTTTTGGTGCCCAAATGAGATGAGAAATCTGGGGCATTGGGAGTAATAAGCCACACCATGGGATCGTACACAATTCAGGTATGAGTCCCAGGGAACAATAATGTGGTAGATTTTACAAAACCATTTCTTGATGATAAGATATTTGAGGCAATGGCTGTTACACTAGAAAGCACAGCCAATATTACCATTACCCAAGCCTCCCATTTGTCTTTTAGTGTTGCTATCCTGGGCTTGTCCCTGGACAACCCCAACCCCAGAAGCCAACAGTCAGTCAGCATGCATCAACATCATGGTGCAGTCAACCTGATTATCAACAAGCGAAAAAATAGAGGAAGTATGATTAAGTCCATGACACATTGAGCATCAAAAGCATTGAACTCACTTGAGCAAAATGAAGGCTGGGAAGATAAAGGCCAAGCAAACACTTGCTGTTGCCCCAGTAAATTGGAAAGCAACCCAGATATTGGGCACCAGTGTTGAGCCAATAAAAATAAGACCCACCAATACACCAGTGAGGAGAACAAAGCGAAGGTTGTCATGGACAAGGGGATGTGCCTTTGGGAATAGGAGTCCATCTACGTTGAGACGGAGTGAAAAATGCAATAGAGGGAAAACCAACATGATGTGAACAGCATAACTGGCACGCACAATGAGAGCAATTGTGTGGGCGAATGGAATACCAAGATCCGTATCAAAATTCGCTAACACATCATCACTTGTTGCCTCACCAAAGAGAAGATAAGCAAACATGGCAGTGCATAAATAGATGCCCGTGCACAGTACTAAGGAATCACGAACTACTTTCTCCATCTTTAGATCAGATGGCTCCGTTGAGACCTCAAGCTCATTTGCAATTGGATGCACTGAAACAAGCAATTCAAATCACAACAGTTTCCAGAGTATTAAGATTCACTCCCTTTGTTGTAACAGAGGAAATTGCAGGTGCAAGATAGATGATAATCATAATCTAAGTGAAGTTGGAAAAGCACAAGAGGGAGGGAGCAAGCAAGAGAAAACAGACCATTGTGGTGACAAATGTAAGCAGTGACCATTACAGGAACAACTGTAAATAGGTGCCAAAAGGAAGTTGCGTCATGCACATCAGGTGTCAGTCTTGGCCACTCAATCTCTCCTGCCACTAATTTCCATAACGCAACTGCCACCGTAATCACCACAAACACTAGAGCCAATGCAACTGATAATGCAGAGCTCCATTTTAATGAATCTGCCAAACATGGGCCCCACAACAAGCAGACCATAATTAATAAACCAGAAACCTATTTCACTGAGTATCTCAAATCCTGATATGCAAACCGTGTGTAAAGAATAGATGCCATGAGACTATCAATGCCCACATTTCTTTTTGAGTCACATGAGCCCCACATTCCATTAGCTTCTGTTGGTCGGTCACCATATATGATCAAAAGGACAAGATATTGAAACCATTCAAGCCTTCTTTGTTTGGTTTTATTGCATAACTCAAAGCTGCAACTGTATATGAGAAGAATGTAGTTCTAAGAGTTGACAAAGGCCACCTAAACCCAAAAGAAGCTCTGTTTCTTCGTATCGTGCAAGTGAGCAGTCACACATAACATTAGCATTACAATCTGCATCATCATGTATGAATGGAATTTGACTAAATGAGCACTTAACACTGAACAGAAGCAATCCCACAGCTGTTTTAAAAACTGTGGTGATCATCAAATTGATGTTGCAAAGAGCTGGAGGTAAAACCTATGATTCCAACTTATTTCATTTGAGAGACAAGGGTAAATAGGTCACAACAGGATACACAACCAACAAGAAATGAGGAAGAACCATGGAGAAATGGTACATGAGATGACGGTGATGACAAGTTTGAGATCAGGGCTGATAGTGGAAGAAAGACAGAAAATTACCGATGTGTTTGAAAGAACAAAGTGGGAGGAGAATAACAACAGTTGTGGTGAAGAGAACAAAAACCCGCTCATTCCACCATGTTCGCCCCCCTGCCCACTCCTCCAGTACACCCGTATGGTGTGGCCCCGCACCGGTTGTCCCAGACATAACATCCCCTGATGATCATTGCAAACTCCTTTAGAGCATTGTTGCACAACCATTACAGGACTGATCTAGAGCTATTACCTATCTAGTACAACTCTAATATTTGGTACTCCTAAAAGCCAATTTAAGCATTCAAGACTTCCAGGCTGTTTCTTGAACCAATCTTTCTATTTCTCCTCAATGGGATTGTAAAAGCATGAGAAAAATCAAAGAGAAAACCATCACAAAACTCCTGGTCAATATCATCACAAGCAAAGAGAGTTTCCTGATTCACTCTCAATTGTCTGGTACCAGGCGAGGTTCACTCCCCACCGTATATACATGATTTTCTGAGAGCTGCAGGAGAATATTTTTATTTGGATCCCAAAAACTCTGGGAGAAAGTTGACATGGATGGGGTCAGCAAGAAAATAACTCTGAAGTCAATTCTGAACCATGTTGATGGTATGGAGAATCATAATCCCTGAATCATCTAGGGGATTCAAGGATAAAGGAAATAGAAAATAATAATAACAAAGCTATCGTAAAGGGATGACCTATCCAAGCATTTCTGAGTCTGAATCTCTCCAAGGCATAAACATTGGAGAGACCTAGTGAAATGGGATGCAGCATGGAAGATTCATCAGTCCCAGCCCAAACAAGAAGAAGAAAAAACATGACTGAAAACAAAAATACTGAGATTGCCCTTGCTGATAAAACTTTAAAAATGCAAAGGTTTATATTCCAAAAAAACACCTAATAAAGCAATTTCATTAGAAAGCAAGAATTGGTTGAAGACAATATAAATTTGATGCCAAGAAAGAAAGAAGCAAAACCCTATCTTCACACTGGATAGTGTGGCAACAAATTCCATTTCAAATCCTCATTTCCACAAACAATGATTTGTTTTGCAAAATGGGATGCGGGTCCAGAAGAACAAATCCTGACTGTATGTGACAGACATGAATGACTGTAAAAACTGTCAGTAAGGAAAGCAGCACAAAGGGAAAACACCGTTGTTAAAAGGGATCATAAAAGAAAAAAGAAAAAAACTCTCTTCGATGAGAAAAGAGAAATGCATGAGGAGAAGGACAGGCATAATCAAGGATAAGGCAGATCACAATTTAATGAGAAAAAGGAGACTTGGAATGAAGAAGAATGTATGCAGGAGAAAGCGCGGAAGAGTGTGCATCACCGTACCTATGATAACGATGTAGACAATAAGGATTCCGACATTGTTGATGATGATGCACAGCTGCACTGCAATCCTTCCCGCTTCACCGAACGCATCGTCCATCAAGGCGCCATAGGATCTAGCTTTACAAGGCCTGGAGTATCGCAGCAACGCCTGGATAGAATTCTCGCTCAGAATTGCAGCAAACAAGATAGCCAGGAGTCCTAAAGGCAAACCGAGCACCTTCATAGTGGCAGGCAACGCCATAATGCCCGCTCCAACGATGGTCGTCGATAGATTGAAAACGGCAGAAGGCGTCGACGCCTCATGGTAATCATCTTCCTCCTTCTCGCCAATTTCCAACAGATCCTGTCTCTTGCTTGGCAACAAAGGACTCGTCTCTGAACTCTGCTGCTGCTGCTGATTCTTCTTATTACGCTTGTATTCCAAGTCTCGAACTTCACCTCCTTGCTCCTGAACACTATCCATCATCCTCCCCCTCCTCCTTGCTTCTTCGTTCTCACTGCTCCACAAAGCTTTTGTCTCTATTCTCACTTACGGATCCTTGTTACAGATACCAAAACTTCGAAACTAGGACTGGGGAGGGGACCCCAAAAAAACCAGCACAGACAACAAAAAGCACACAGGAAAGAAAGAAAAAACGCAAAAAAAACAAAAATACAGCAAAATCCGTTGTTCGCGGACTTGTGTGTGTGTGTGTGTGTGTGTGTCTCTCTCTCTCTCTCTCTCAAGGTCGTCTCCACAGACAGAAGCAGAGGAGAGAAAACGTTCAAGAAAGCAGCAAGGAGAGGTAGAGCGCAAATGGCGTACATAAAAGGAAGGGAGAGAGAGAG
>Ga0209611_10012767_pt1 | contig 11717 bp, 5 predicted proteins | sample S1TSphgellanicum_3_FD_187693 | JGI IMG/M metagenome (GOLD analysis project Ga0209611, IMG submission 187693) | Host-associated microbial communities from peat moss isolated from Minnesota, USA - S1T2_Fc - Sphagnum magellanicum MG (SPAdes) (version 2) | ecosystem: Host-associated > Plants > Peat...
TATGGTGAATTTGGGCCATTTTTTTTCCCATAAAAAATCTTTTGTAGATTAAGTCGAAATTATCTTTTCATGTTGAAAATTGACAACATTTCAGCCAAAAATATATAGTGGGCAACAGTTATTCTTTAGGTGTTGCCATATTTTGGTTATTTAAATTTGTTATACACTAAATATATTCAAGGATTAAAATAATTTGGAAAGAATATTTCAAGATAATGCTCAAAGAATATTCTAGATTAATCCAAAAGGGACGTTTCAAAATAATTCAAAAAGAATATTGCATTATAATTTGCAAGGAATCTTCCAAAGTTATTTTAGAATAATTTAGAAAAAATATTTCAAAATAATTTAGAATTCAAAAAAATTCGAAAATATTCTAGTAAAATTTTGAAATGATAAATTTAATAAATCTAGCTACTTTATATTAACATATGATGTGTATATCCTATTGATTTCAAGGTTTTCAAGATGTTGTTTAAGTTTTTCTGTCTTGAAGCTCCTGATTTTAAAAGTCTTATAAAACTTGTGTGACTTTAAAGTCTTGAAATTGTGAAGGATTATTGGTTATAAACTTTAAAGTACACAAAACAAAGGTTTAAGGTTTAGTGGTTGTAGTTTACAATGAAACTATTGTGTAGAATTTTTTTAAAGGTTAAGTGGTCATAGTCTCTAGACTTTTTTTTGTAGTGTACTAGAGTTTTAGGGTTTAGTGGCTATAATTTATAGACTATAATGTAGATTGTAAGGTTTACTAGTCGTTGATAGCAGAGTTGGGGTTTATTGATTATTGACAACAAAGTTAATGGAGATTGATATTGTAAATAACCAAATTAATTATCGGGTTAACGAGTGGAAGATCCTAATATTTTAACATTGCTTCAATTATAGGTTCTATTATTGTACATGTACTACAAGGAATCCTATTCATTCCAACCCATGCATTTGCGACTTTTGTCCAAATCAACCATTTTTGCAACTTTAGATACAATTGTCCTCCGTGGCACTTAGTAAAAATGACCATTAGTTGCATAAACGACTACAAAGTGGTTTGCAATGCATATGCAACTTATACTTGCAACTAATGTTGATTTGGATGAAAATGAAAATGGAAAAACATTTATTTCATAGATTTTTAATGGCAATGAAAATGTAATTGTTTTTGTGACTTGAAAGGTGGTTCAAGGGCCATTGGATACCACATGGCATCTTTTCAACTTGATTTGTGACTATAAATTTTAGGTGCAAATGTGTAATTAAATGTGAAAAAAAAAGAGTTGGCCAATGAAATTGCTCGATTTAGTGGTTATTTGTTTTCCTTTGATTTTTTTCAATGAATTAACCATTAAATGTGTAGTAAGGTTTGGTGGGTTTGTGAAATGTTCAAAGGATTCATGGCAATTAATGGTTGAAATAGGGCTAAGTAATAGGTATATTATCATTTTTTTATATGTGATAATGTTCTTGTATCTATTATTTAATTAATTAGGCTATGTAATCTATTTATTAAATAGGTTAGGGTTTAGGTAATAAGTAACAAGTAAGTCATATGTATGTGGGTTAAGTAATAAATATTTTATCATGTTGATATATGTGATTTTTTTGAATTAATTATTATATTAGGCAGGCAATGTAATTCATTTATTGAATATGCTAGGTAATAGGAATAATTTATGACCCATGTCATATCATACATTTCAATTACATTTTGTTGGTACGATTATGATCTATTATAAGCCAAATTGTATAATATAATTTTTTTAATCAAATAGATGTTTGAAATGTGAAAAAATATAATTTATTTTTACATCAAATGTTTATCACAATTTTAATTAAAACTTAAGATATTATATATGTAAACATAATAGAATTTATAATTCCATAAAGTCAATTAATTATATGGCATTAATCAATGCTTTAAATTATTTAATTATCTAAATTAATCTTTTATATTAAAAATGATTTTAAGTAATTTTTATTATATTTTAGATATAATTTATTAATGATTCACTTATAAATTATATATGCAATATATCACACATTTTAATTAAGTTATAACGATAAATTATGATATATCAAAAGAAAAATTATAAAATTTAATGTGATTGAATTTTTTTTTCCATGGAATGGTCCTTGAAATTATATTGCATAACGAAATTCAAATATTTTTCTTTTCAAATTGATTTATATTTTAAAAAGAAAAAATTTGTTAGTGTACATAATTGGAAATTTTTAAAGTTAAAAATTTTATTTTGACATTTGGACAAAATTGTAATAAGATATCAAAGTTCAAAAATGATGTTTTGTGTAATGTTTGAAATCAAATAAGTTAAATAAAATGCATGTTACTTCTTTTCCACAACAAGTGGGGTGACTTGATGATAAAGGAGTTGATCTCCATCCTTGGGGTTCAAAAGGATCAATCCTCACGAATGGCATGGGTTGTGGTCAACACTAGAATCTTGACCAAATATTCCCTACCTACATAGTAAACATAGGCTAAGTGCGTACTATGTGACCTTAAATAGGCACAATAAGTGGCCTACCTAGCAACCTAAATTAGTTTTTAAAGCCTAGCCTATGTAATGACATAGTGAAAGTGTTTTTTTTAATTTGCCAACTTTCAAATGGCCAATTGTTAATTCAAGATTGGCAAAATATGTTTTCAAAAGGCTTCCAAAGTTAAGTTCTATATACATGAAGAAACTCTTGGGTTTTTTTTGGACTGTGAGATAAGCATGTATACAAACTTTGCAGCACACACTCAATCTTCGTGCAAACATTTTAGAAACAGTTTGGACTTTGACATTGGTGTAGTGGTTCATATAATGTGCAACAATCATGATTCAAGGTGCAATGTTCTCCTCTTTCAATTTAAATGTCACACCTATTCTAATGCCTTGAAATACATTCACTCCATTGTTAAGGGCAAGCATGCACTATAGTAATCAAACCATATAAACATAAAGAGTAGGTATAATTGTAATGTTTATTATGAGATAGGTTAGACAAAGCAAGTGAATCAATAGTTACATGGTAGGTGAGATTAGGATTGTTGAAGTGGAATTAAATTTTTTGTGGGAGTTTTTCTTTTTCCAATAGTGAGTACCAATGTGGGAGTACAAAGCAAAAAAGAGTAGAACAGTAGAAGATAGAACAATTTTGAGAATGATAAAATTGTTGAACCATGATATTTTATCTTTTGATTTTTGTAAATTTTCCAAGATATATTATTCTTCCTTACATATTAGTATGAGAAGTACAATTGTGGCATAATTATGATAAATTCATAATTGTGCATATACTTGGGCTATGGGACATGTGGTTATTGAAATATTATGGATGATGTATGGATTTTTATTACAAATTTTGTATAACTTGAACTAAACATCATTATAAAAAATTTGCAAATATACAACTAGTTTTATGATTCATTTTAAATTGTAATTACCACATGTGATTTACTACAGTGCTTACTTGCCTTGGACAAGTCACATAAAAGTCTAGTCGTAAAAGACAATATGTGGCACTAAGTTATATAAGTATGTGACTTACATGAATTTTTCATCCATCCAAACCAACTTACGTGGCATTGTCATTTTGCAATTGATTTTACTACTAAAAAACGTGGTCGCATTATTTATATTTTTAAATTATTTATTATTTAAATTATAATATTATAATATTGTAAATATTTATATTATTGTTAATTTCATTAAATTCAACATGTACCATGTTCACATTTAGGGGCCACCAAATGATGTAACAACAAATATTAACAATATTTGGTTTCCCTAGATGATCCAACAAATACTAAATGTTAATAATGTTTTGTGTCAAACTTGATAATTCTTGAAGCCATCATTTCTATTGATTTTTGTATTATGTGGATGTCACATTTTCAACTTTGTTTTACATTGGTTGCCAACTTTTTACTTTGTACTACCATTTTTTGCTTTTAAATTCCACATAGAAAACAAGCTTATAGCCAATTTAAATCTTTTACCATAAGGGTACATTCATAGTCAAAGGAGCCACTTAGTATAAGACCCAAATGCTTTGAAAGGACTAGGATTTATCACATTTGAAACATGGCTTACATATTTTGATTGGGGCTTGTTGTAAAATGATAGTGTCAATTTCGAATGTTTAATCCATGCACGTTTCCATAAATTTTCAAATCACATGTAATTAAACATTATATTTATTGAATGATAATTCTATAGATAAATCAAATGTGTGCATTTCAACAAAAGTAAACACCTCAACATTTAAAACATATATTTGTGTTTAAAACCCTCATCGCAATGATATATTATACATCAAGTTCATCATTAATGACTTTTTTCAACATCATTCTAAATATGACAATTCATATTCACTAAAAAAACAAATAATCCCACAATGTAACACATCCAATCTTCATGAAGATGCACCTTTGCCTTTGCTTACATGACAAAAAACATTTTGTCTTGGAAGAAATCTTTAAAATTATGTAGATCTAGCGATCAAAAGCACGCTCAAATACTAAAAAAAGACTATAGTGGATTACCATATTCAAAAGTATATTCAAAATTTTATCGCCACTAAATTTTAATTCATAAAGGTTTGCATGTGAATGGTGAAAGGTCCCTTCAATTGATGAAAATATTTTACATATTGGGATGTGTTCTCAAATCCAAAGAAACAAAAGCTTGGATTGTTTTACAAATGGAAGTAATTTTTTGGAGTTATTGAAGAAAGAGACTTTGCATTCAATGATTTTGAACTTTTATAAAAAAAAATTCAACCAAATCCAATGGCACTAATTTTTCTTTTTTAATAGATCATGTTTGGTGATTGGTATTTTTTACATATCACAAATTTTTGTGATATTTTTTCTTGAAAATCTTTGTTGGGTGGAAAAGAAGGACGTCAAGGGAATGAAAATTCATTGGATTTAATGGTTATATTATTGTTATTCTTCATGAATATAATTTGTGTTCAAATTCCAAGTGGAAAATTGTACCAAGCCCTTTGTCCACAAATGAAAAGGTTGACAAATTACCAAATTTGCAATGAATTGTGATTTGACATGAAACTTGGTAAAAAAGACACACACAAATGAAAATCATTCAAACATATGAATGGGAAATGTTAAATACTATCATTGAACTTTGTGGGGGGTTAAAAAAAAGGCTTGCACAACATGTTGAATAGTTTAATATGAATCATCCATAATTTATTGTTTATGACAAGTTAACATCATAACAATGAATGGGCACATGAAATTTTGCATACTAGTTTTGAGAACTTAATTTCCAAATTGCTAACACTTCTATCACAATGCATTGTTGGTGTCTTGAGACATCAATCTATGTGCCTATTAATCATGTTATCTTCCATCACACCATCATTGATCAAATGCAAATACAACATCATTTTGAAGCTTGAGAAGTGGTTTCATGCGCAAGATGTCATGGATGCATTGGGTTTGGTTCATTCACCTGAATATTAGATTCCAACAATTACAATAATACTTGGTGTGAATATTCTAGACTTGTAGTATTTTTTCTTCTAGAATACAATGATGTTTAATGCTCAATGGGCTATGGACCAATCGATGGATCTGGATCCAATGTCCAGACTTTGTAATAAACTTTATAATAATGAATATGTTTTATTATGTGCCCAACTTTATGAGTTCATGAAAATGGTAGAATATTAATTATTATTCAAAATAAATTTCAAAAGCCACATTTTTTCCTCCATCTTACATAATCTTACTAGGTCAATTATTTCTCTAAAATCTATTAAAATCAAATTGTCTTCACATTAATATGCATGGTAATCAAATTTTGTTAAATTAATTAATCAAGACTCATTGGAAAAATTTCTTGACTAGGAAATCTTGTAGTGACATTAATATCCATTTAGGCATGTCATTGAACTTTGCTAAAATAATTAATCAATCATTAATCCCTTTGTTTTCACATTTTTAAAATTAAAAAATCAAATAAAATTTTGATAATTGCATAAAATTCAAAAATATTAATACATTTTAAGTCATGATTCTTGAAAGCTTGACATTTACTTGGCCAAATTTTTGTCTTGAATATAAATTTTTTCCCCTATTTTATCCATAATTTGGTTCAAAATTTATGTACACAAATAATTTATCTCAATGGTCCATCTTTTTATTCACATTGTCCATATCAACATAATAATTTGTATCAAATAATTGTTTGAAATCTTGGATCTTTATGTTCACAAATTTTAATATCCATTGCATATAAGAAAATTGTAAACTAATCCTACTAAATCCATCAATGTATCAAATTTAACTTATGAAGCAATAAATACTAAGTAATTTTAAATATTAATGTATGTAATCAATATATTCTAGACAAATGAAAAGTCCATAATTAACAATTGACCATTTGGAAGTTGGAAAATTAAAGAAAATATTTCATTTGGGGGCACCAAATGATGCAACAATAAATATAAATAAATTTGTTTATCATGTTTATCAAGAACATGGGTTCAAGCAACATATAATATGTCTAACCATTTAGGACAAGAACAATTACAATACCTCGAAATATCATTATGTTGCTAGATTTACCAACAAAGATATTGTGGCTCAAATCACCTCATATGCCACAAAATTTTGGTAATGATATTAATAGGCTATGATCATGAGTTATTAAAAGGCTTGAAGGGCACTAGGTCTTAACAATAATTATGTATGACTTATTACACAAGTATTTTGTTGGCTCATCATTCTTTGAAGAAGTTTGAGCTTGATGAGGATTACCTTGGCAATGAAACAGCTATAGGTGAACACTTCAATGTTGAGGAGGGCAATGGGCCATTTAGGGCTTTCATTGAGGTGGGTTTGATGAAGATTACAACTAGCAATGTCAAAGTTTGTGGTGCCTTCATGGTGCATTAGATGGACCCTCCCCATTATAGTGCAAGTTTTAGGAAAGCGAACAAGAGTTTGAATGCTAAAACTCATCGCAAGTATATCCTTGGTGGGCATAGGAGGATGAATCCCTCAGAAGTGGGTTGGTGAAAGAAGGCTTGGAAGATGATGACATTGCAAAGATGTTGGTTATTAATGTGCATGTTGCCATCCATATATGCTGCCAAGGTGCCTTTATGAATGGAACATGTAATGTGAAATCCTACGACTATTTTTCAACATATTAAGCAACAAAAAAGTGACCATAAACCCTATTCCAACTCCATGTTTTTTCGATTGTAAATAGGAGCGAATTGCAATGAATAGGAGTTGTTAAATGACCACATTATTAAACCAATACCAATCTTACAAAGTTCTCTTTTTGCTTATCAAAATACTTTGGGCCCCAAAGCACTACTATCGCCAAGCTTCCACCTAGCTTCTTCTTTTCCAAACCCACCACCACCTTCACCTATTTCGATGGTTGTAGTTGTGAACTCTTTCCACACTCCATACTCTTGTTGGCCACCAAGTGGTGTAACTACTAATGAAAATTGTTATTTCATATGAATGGAAGTCAAACTACCTATTTTGTCTTTTTAAAATTATTGCACATATGTAGGCAAAATTATTTATGATGATTTTTTCACTTAAAAACCCATAAATTATAACAAATTTTGCTTAATGATGTGTTGCCATCCAAATTTGTATGATGTCATGCATGTTTGTTCAAATTTTTATACCAAACATGAATAATATAAAATAATCTAATTTTAACATTAATTTATAATTTTGATGATAATAACATCTTGATAAATTTGTTTGGAAGTTTCCAAAATCTCAACCATGTAGTTCAATGACAACAAATTGATAGACTAAGTTCAAAGATGAAAGTTATTATATATCCAATGAATTAAAAATACTCATACATTGTCAATTTTATATGTATATTTTATATGTACTCACACATGTATATTTTTACATTTAAGATCAAATTAATATATTAGTTTTAAGTCGGTGAAGCATAGAGTGAAAAATGAAATCCACGAATTTTGAAATTATGTTTTGTGTCTAAACTTACAATTGCATACATCAATGATGTCAAGTTTAAATACAAAAACATCATGCAACAATTGTATTAGAAAAAAAATTTAAATAGTATCCAATATAATATCATCTTGAAACAAATCTTCAAATTTGGTAGAAGATTTCCCACCACATTGTGATTGGTGAAATAATATTCAAGGGTGAACTTGGCAATGTGAACCCAATGTATTTAATAACAACACATTAAGTAAATTAATCAAGTGAATTACATTGATGTACAATTACACTATAGATTTTTTAATTGCTTTGCATATAAACTTGAACATTGTCATAATCCATCAATGTCATGATTCTCCCAATGAATACAAGACATTGATCATTGTAAAATATTAATATTATTTTTGTGACATTGAGTTTTGATTTATTTTTTCCTATTTTTTAATGGTAAATTGGGAAATTATACCAATAAATTAATGGTGAATCACACTTAAGAACAATCTTGAACTCTATTGAACTCAACATTTTAATCAATTTCCATATATATATATATAAATTAAATTCATATTAATATAGTTTTGGAAATAAATAAGGACCATGGAAATCAAGTTGAAGTCCATTATATTAACCCCAACTTAATATATGTCTTTGTATATTAAACCCCATTTATATGTAACGTTGTAACAATTCATCATTGTGTTTATTTGCATGATGATTTCTTCAAATTTTGACAAATTTCAAAAGTTCATAATCGTCCAAAATTTCATTTGGGTACCTTTTTTACTTCAAAAATAATTCCCAATTTTAGAAAACAATATTATTAATTAACCTTGCATTGCATGAAAGCTTTTATTTGTAAAGTGTATTTTGTAATTGATGCTTAAATTTTTTCCAATACAAAATAATATTCTAAATTTCTACCCAAACTTGCAAATAGGAATATAAACAACTTTTTATTAATTATAGAGGTCCATGTCTATATAATTAATTCATAATACCAAGGAAATTATTGTGCAAAGAAACTTAGTCCAATGAATAATATTAATATGCACCTAAATAATACAACAAACTATTTAACAACCAATATTGGAATTATGCTATGAAATGTTTATTGAAGCTGACAATCAATAAAGATGTTGGTTGGTTATTTCATATAGATTTTGTAGATCGGCCCAACCTTGAATTTCAATGTCCGACACTTAAGTGGATGAAATAGGGTTAAAACCCTATCGTCCATATAACATCATCTTGGCAACCCAATTTAGAAAAAGAGGTAGGAGGGAACATTTCAACTTGTGAAAGTCATCATTTAGGGTTTTTGGGCATCTTTATTTGAGAGGGAACTCTTTAACTTTTGGAAGTTGCAAGTTAGGGTTTTCAAAGGTTTTTCTCTCCTTTGATGTCAATGTGTTCAATTGTTTCCTTGTCTACCATTTTCAAGTAATTCCTCCTCAGCCATAGTTTTGTTTGTCTCGTTGTTATCTCTTCCTAAATTACTCCTCTTTTTTCATGACACCAAGTTTTTTACTTCATCTTTTTATTTGTCTCATTGTCATCTTTTTTTTTCTTCTAGTTTCGAAAACTTTGAATGTGGCCTTTCGTAATTAGAATGTCCAAAATTTGCAGAAGGAAACAACTTCCCTTTCCATCTTTCTTCTTGTATCGATTATGATGTCTACACACCTTTTAGGGGTAATAGATAAACATCACATCTTGCAAAAGATCATTTAGTAGGCATAGTGATGTGTTAGTCATTATATCATTTTCATTTTGATTTCTTCCACACATTGTCTACATTTAAAACTCTTGGTCACTTGTTCAATTGAGTAGCAGAGAGTGAAAGTTTGGTATCGTATTACTAAAAGTCATTAAGCAACAAGAAAACCAACATTTATTTATCATTTATCCCAATTTCACCCCATGGACTTTATGCAATTTCAAATACTATCCATGAAATGTTTTCTTCAATGCTTGCTTGAATTATATCATAAGTTTATTTCATCAATTTATCTCTTGTCATTTCAATTTTTGTAGTCGATTCAATAACATGAAATGATTCCACAGACTGAAATCCTCATAGTGCCAAGTCACCATTACACAACCATTACACACTTGATGGTCGATCTTAAGATGGTGCGAAAAAACGGTTTGGCAGCCTCCATGTTGACGCTAAAGTAGAAGCCTCCCTTCAATAACAACTTGGTGGTCACTAAATAATTCATTTCAACCATCCTAAAAAAACAATTTGGCAACCGCTAGATCATCCATCTCACAATCATCACGGAAAAACAACCTTATGGCCACTAGATTGTCATCTTGAAACCATTGTGACAAAACTTGGTGGCCACCAAATCGTTTTTTGCTATGATTGTGAGGAAATGACCTGGAGGCCACCAAATCGTCCTTTGCATGACCCTCCTTAGAAAATGCTTAAGCGACCACCAAATCATCCTTCACATGACCTTCGTTAGAAAATAACCTGGGGGCCACCAAATTGTCATTTCACAACTATTGCGAAAAATGACCTAGCGACTACTAGATCATACTTCCCATGATCTTCTTGAAAAAATAACTTTGTGGTTGCCAGATTATCCTTTGCATGACCCTTGCTAGAAAATGACTTGGTGGTTGCCAAATCATTTTTGTTAATAAAACTTGAAAAAACGACTTGGCGGTCACGAGATCATCCTTACGCTACCATCATGAGAAAATGATCTAGCGGCCACCAAATTGTCTTATTGCAACCATCATAAAAAGAGAGCCTAGTGGCTACCAAATTATCCTTCACACGACCCTTGCAAAAAAATGACCTAATGATCACCAAAGCATATTTTTAATACCATTGTGAAAAACGACTTCACAACCCCCAAGTCGTCCTTGTCACATTAATCTTGAAAAATGACTTGGCGATTGCCATATCGTCCCTCTCACAACATTTCTGAGAATAAAGACCTAGTGACCACCAGATCGTCCTTCTCACAACTAATGGAATTTATCACCCAATGATCAAGAATGACAATGATAGGCTTCGTGGGTCCACCTTTATTGAAGAAGACTTATAAGACTTTATTTATAGTTAGACTACATTTCCTTCTTACATATGTTTTCAAGTATATTAAATATTTTTGTAAAGAATGGTAAAAGTCTTGACAAAGAAATAGTCCAATTGATTATTTTTCCTTAAGGTATGATCCGGGCATTACGAGTGTAATGCCGCTGGCTGGTGGCTGTTTGACTAGGAAAAAAACAAAGCGGCGCCTGGCTATTTTCACGCGATGCTTGGCTGTTTTTGTTGACCTTTTTCACTTTTTGTTACTTTTTGTTACTTTTTTTACTGGTCGTAAGTTTTGTAAGTTACTTTTTATTGGTGAAAGGGGTAAGTTTTGTTACTTTTTGTTACTTTTTTACTGGTTGTAACTTTGATAAATTACTTTTTACTGTTAAGAAAGGCCAGGGTGAAGGGTTCTATTCATTGTGCGAGGGGGGAACTTGAAAGGGTGCAGGTTGATTTTTTTTTTATTTGTTTTACTGTTGAAGGGGAGGGGGGTGGAAGTTAATTTTTTTTTCCCCCCAAGATGTATGAAAAGGTGGAAGGAGGAGGGGGGAAAGGGGTACATTTAGGTTTCTAGAAATGTTTTTATCGAGGGAGGGGTTCACCGGGGGTAATTTTTTTTTACAAGTTCACTATGGGACGGGGTAAAGGGTGCAGGTTGATTTTTTTTCTTTTTTT
>Ga0209611_10012768_pt1 | contig 11716 bp, 8 predicted proteins | sample S1TSphgellanicum_3_FD_187693 | JGI IMG/M metagenome (GOLD analysis project Ga0209611, IMG submission 187693) | Host-associated microbial communities from peat moss isolated from Minnesota, USA - S1T2_Fc - Sphagnum magellanicum MG (SPAdes) (version 2) | ecosystem: Host-associated > Plants > Peat...
AAAAAATAAATTCAAATAAAATATTAAAAAAAATTCAAAAAAACCCTTTTCTATATATTTATATATATATAAATAAGAAATTTTTAATAATTTAAAAAAAAAAAAATCAACAAATACTAAATCAAAAAAAAAAGCACGTGAAAAAAATTTATATAAGAAAATTAATTTATCATTTAAAAAAAAATATACAAAAATTTTATCAAAAAAAAATAAAAATAAAAAAAACGTAAAAATACCTAATAAACAAATCAATAAAGGTACATATTTTACAAAAAACAAATTAAATTCTGCATCAAAAATACTAAAATTATTAAAAAAAATATAAATTGAATTTCCAAAAAAAGAGCTACCAATTCCAATAAAAGCTTCACTAAAAATATAACCTATAAATACACTAAAAAAAAATAATATAAACATAGGAAATCACATATAAAAATTAGGTTCATGAATAAAATATAAATTTGCTCTATAAAAATTTACAGGTGATAAAAATACTCAATAAATTAATCTAGTAGAATAAAATGCTGTAAAAAATGCTGCAAAAATACCTAATAAATATAAAAAAAAACCATCTAAACTAAATCTTGCATAAGTAAATTCTAAAATCATATCTTTAGAATAAAAACCAGTTAAAAACGGTATAGCTAATAAAGATAAAGAACCTATCATCACCATAACATATGTAAATGGAAGTAAATTTACCAAACCCCCCATACGTCTAAAATCTTGTTCATCTGACATTGCATGAATAATAGATCCCATACTTAAAAATAATAATGCTTTAAAAAATGCATGATTAAACAAATGAAATAAACCAACACTATAATTTGACATACCACAACTAAAAAACATATAACCTAATTGACTACACGTAGAATAAGCAACAATTTTTTTTATATCAAATTGAAATGCTCCAATTATAGATGAAAAAAAACAAGTTAAACCCCCGATTAATCCCATAAAAACTAAAACATTATTAGCATATTCAAATAAAAATGAACAACGAATTACTAAAAAAACACCTGCTGTAACCATTGTAGCTGCATGAATTAAAGCTGAAACTGGTGTTGGACCTTCCATTGCATCAGGTAATCAAATATGTAATCCTAATTGAGCAGACTTACCCATTGCACCTAAAAAAAGAAAAAAACAAATCAAATTAATAGCATCAAAATAAAATCCTAAAAAAAAAAATTTCATAGTAAAAATATATGGAACCAAAGCAAATATAACTGAATATTTCAATGTACCAAAAAAAAAAAATAATATAGCTAATCCTAATAATAACGATAAATCCCCTATTCTATTTACTAACATTGCTTTTATTGCAGCTTTATTTGCTAAAAATCTTGTATATCAAAAACTAATTAATAAATAAGATGACAATCCTACACCCTCTCATCCAATAAACATTTGTAAAAAATTATCCGCAGTAACCAATAATAACATAAAGAATGTAAATAAAGATAAATATGCCATATAACGTATAAATCCTATATCATATTTCATATATTCAACAGAATACAAATGAACTAAACTAGAAATTAAACAAACAACAAACAACATAATAACTGTAATTGTATCAAAAAAAAAAGAAATATCAATAACAAAATAACCCATATCAAGTCATCTATATAAATAAATAATACAATTTGAATTACTTAATGACACTTCAAAATTAATTAATAATGATAAAAATAAACTCAAAAATAATCCACCAACTGTTAACACACACGTACCTATACGGCCAATTCATCTACCAACAATTAGGGTTGTTAAACTAGTAATTAATGATAAAAAAACAATTAATAAATACATATATACTACGGATAAAAATATTCAGCTCCCGCTTGCAAATCTAAATCTATTGGATAAACTAAATCATTTAATTTAGGAAATCTTCAAAAAAATACAAACATAAAATTAAAATTCGCAAATAAATAATTTGGAACTTTATAAAAAATATTATTATATTCTAATCTTTTTAATAAATCTACAGAAAATAAATCTTTATAATCAAAACTTACTTGAAAAATATCTCCTGGTTTTAGAATATAATTATAATGATAACGAACTAATCCATTAATAGTAAATAAACCTTTTTCAATAACATATCTAATTAAAAAAATATTAGTAATAAAAGTTGATCTATAAGCCATCATAAAAATTCTACCTTCTAACATAGTAAAATAATTACCATAATAATAACCAGCTTGTCTATTTGCTAAACGCATATATTTACGCAAAGTTTTATATGTCAAAACTAAATAAAAATTACGCAAATATCTACGATCAATAAAATTTTCTTTAAAACGTTTCGCCCTACGAAACCTTTTACGTCGTCTATATGTAAAAATAAATTCACGTCTATAATATCAATATCTAGCTTTACCTTCTGCCCTAATTACTCGCATAAAATTAACCGCTTTACTTACTTTAAAATATGAATAATGATAACCTCACAAATCAACTAAAGTTTTTTTGTAAAACTTATGTCTATTACGTACAATACATCCCATTTTTTTTCAATAAATTAATATTCTTCTTAAAAATAAATAATTATTTATTTTTCTTTATATTTTTTTTTCTCTTAGCTCTAGCTCTATCATGAACATTAAACTTACCTTTAACATCGTCAAATTCTTTAAAACTAAAATCAAATATCTGACTTTTTTTTTCTGCAGCTTTTTTTCTTAACTCCTCTAACTCTAACTCGGAAGTTTTATCATCAAGAACTGGATTAGGTTCTTTAAGAAAATAACCTAAAAAATTAGAAAATCACAATGTACCATTAACTATAATAAGAAAAAAAAATATACTTAAAATATAAAATATAATATCTAATAAAATAAAGTAAAGTACAGTTAATCTAGATTCTAATCAAGCAACTATGTAAAAATGTCGGTAACTTTCTGTTCGAAAATTAAAACGAAAATCATCATTAGCGAATAAAAAAAAATACCATGAAAATGCTTTTTTAAATTCAACAAAACTTGCAAATTTACCTTCTCAATGTGAATATCTTTCCAAAAAATTCAAATCAAAAATAAATGTTCTGATTCGTGATCCTGGAAGTTTTCAATAAGGAAATATAAAATACTCATAGCCAAGCATTCTATTAGATCATACAACCTCTGCTTCTACAATTGACGTTAAATGATAAGTAATAAATCAACCAATTTCTCTTACCAAAACATGTGGAAAATTATATCTAGGAATATTTATATAAGACAAAAAAAAAGTAACTATTAAAAGCGTTGGCAAAAGTAAAACTAAAATTGTTCAAACTGTTAAATGACGATATGTTTGAGTACCATCTTCAGATAAATAAACAGAACTTAAATCAGAATCTTCATCAATTTTATAAAAAACTTTATCTAAAAAACTAAATATATGTTGTTCTGTCGCAACTCTACCCATATCTTCATATTGATATAATTCACTATATTTTACACCAACAGCATCATCATCTACCGATAAATCAATAGTATTTTTAACAATATCTGCATCTACATGTGTAATAATTTTATGGTATGGTTTCATAAAAGTAAAAATACCAAAATCAACATAATAGTTATTTATATAACGTAAATAATCAAAATAACTTTCAATTTTAGCAATTCAATCATGATATCCTACCGCTGCATAAATATTATAAAGTCGTTCAGGAGTACGTTCATAAACCAATTCTACATCTCCACGACTCGCTGCAACTTTTTGTAAAATATTATTTTTTTCTTTAGAATAATTTCAATCTCAACTAAGTGAATTCTCTAAAGTAAATGCATCGTAAATATTAGGATCGAAAAACTGAAATTCAAATAAATCATAAGGCATTTCAACTTGATTCATTTCAAAAAAACTATAAGCCTTAAATAAAGATTTTTTTAATTTAGAATAAAATAATCTAGAATCATCATCTTTATTCATAAGACGTGTAAATTCAAAATTTCTATTATAGAAAATTTGGGGAGTAGCAATATACAATCAATACTGATCTAAATTACCAAACTTTTTAATCAAATCTTTTTTAAAATCAAATTTAAATTTTCTTTTATTAAAATATGGAATAAATAAATCATAATATGAAAATACAGCTTGTTTATGATCATTTCTAGTAATAACATATTCATAAAAAACTCATTCAATATCTTTCATTAAAGTTATATAACGTTCTACAAAATAACGTTTATATACTAAAAATTTATTATGATTTGAGCCAATTACTATTTCTCGTTCTTTATAAAAAAAATTATGCATAAAATTTTTATGAATAAACAAACCAAAAGCAACCTCATTTTCCTTAAAAAAAACACTATACAAATCATCTGTAAAATGTTTATCGATATAAAAATCAAAAGTTTTTAATCAACGAATATTATATAATCAATAAAATTCTACACAACGTAACAATTTTTTATTTTTTTTTTGAAATAAATTTCATGTAAAAAAAGGACTTTGATTTACATGCGTATTATATTTAAAAAAAACCCTCAATTTATAAGAAAACACAGTAAAAAAAAATAAAATTGAAATATAATGAATATATATAGAAGAAAAAGAAAAAAAAAATAAATTAAATGTATTAGTTTTAACATTATTCTGAAGTAAGAAACTTTTCACAAAACCTTTATTTTTTGCAAAAAATAAAAAATCTCTAATTAAAAATTCGAAACTAGTTGAAGTATGCTTAATAAACATAACACTCCTAACACCACGACTATGTTGATATCAATCACCTAAACGTGATCTAGTTTGATATCTAAAATGTTTTTTTAATACTCGCCCATATTCATCTATTTCCCAATTTATTGTTATAAATTTATCCATTCATTCTGAAACAAATAAATGAAATTTTGGAATAAAATTCAGTGAAAATATAGAATAACTATAAAATGACGTAAAACCAAACAAATTTGAAAGAAAATAAATAACATTATAAATTTTTTTGAAAAACTCTAACATAATCAAATAAAAACAATCTAAACTAAATCTAAAAGCATTTAATATATCAATAGATATTATAAATCGTGCACTACGATAAATTCAAAAATAATTCAAAAAATCATAAGTTACAAAATAATATCTCATTAATTTACTAACACTAAATAAAAAATAATAATAATAATAAAAAAAAAAATAAAAACCACAATAACGAAAATAAGAATAAACATTAAATCAAAATTTAAAAAAATTAAAAAAAAAACTAAATAATATTGTATTACTTGTATAATATAACAAATTAAAAACTACATAACTATAAGTATATTTTCAAACTCAAAAACATGGAACAAATATTTTTAATACAACTAAATAATACATATAACGTAAATAAAAAGAAACTATTATAGGTAAAATATTAAAAAAAATATCTGGCATAAAATGACGTGCTGGATGTCTAAGAAGATAAAACTGAGCACTAACAATCAAATAAATATCTCAAGGATATTTACTATGAAATAAACGTCAAAAAAACTCATGAATACCAGCAAGTTTTTTAAACTGCAAATATTTTACATATTTTGTAATAAATATATCAAAATAAAATGGATTATAAAAATATCTAGGACTTACTGCATGAGCCATATTCACAATAAAACGTCCAAAACCTTTTTTTAATCTTACTTCAAAATAATTTAAATATCCATTATAAAATTTTATAAATTTATGGGGTTGAAAATAAGGAACTCATCAATTATCTAAAACCTCATTAAAATAAATAAATTTATTATATACAAATAATTTATTAATAACCCTATAAAATCAATAAATCAAATAATCAGAAAATACTAAATCTTTTATATAAGGAACTGAAAAGATAATAAAAAAAAATATCAATATTAATAAAAAATTAAAAATAAAATTTAAAATAACTTTAATAATATTATAAAAAATATTATACTCAATTACATAAAATTTCATCATATAATAACGTTGTCAAAATTTATAACTAAAACCAAAATCATTAATAAAAAAATCAGAAAAATTTTCTTTTAATTTCTCTAAAATAAAAAAAACAATTAATTTTATATTTACACCCAATAAATAAAATAAATAATATACTGTTAAATTAACAATTCAAAATATATTTCTAAAATATTTAACTATAAAATATTTTTTCTGTAAAAAAAGAAAAAATATATATAAATTTTTTTTTAATAAAAAAATTAAAAATTTAATATTCATACCATCTAAAAATTTATTTATAAAATTATTTATAAATCTAATAACATAAAGAATTATACTAAAAAAATAATTAACATAAATATAAAATAAATTTATATCAACTATTTTCGAAAAATAATAAAAACTATAATATACATAAGTATAATACTGCTTACTATAAATTCAAATATAATAAAAATTTAAAAGATAAGTAGAATTGAACCTTATATGTAATGGACTAGTAAAAAAATTAAAAAATTCAAAAAAATTATGTGTTGCTAATCTTCTCTTCGAAAAATCAACACCATAATAAAAAAAACGTGTAAAATAACGAGCTTTTAATATTTCTCATAATTCTTCCCCTGGAGAATAATCAGCAAAATAACGATAATAAAAATACATTCAATATTCATCTCTAGTTTTATTTGTTTTTGCATAAACCCTAGCTGTATATTGATCATAAATCATTTTTGTAATTATCTCTTTAAAATTATCATTAGAATATAATCTTTTATAGTTTATAATACGTTCAACAATATAAAATGCACTAACCCTATCTAACTCACGATCATTAACAACACGTTGATTAAAAAAACGATTATACATATAATTAAATCTAGGATTATGCAATGATCAATATTTTATATATTTAGGTACTCTTAAATAAAACATAGTATGTAATTCATAAAAAATCCCTTTTATAAAATAATAAAATTTAGTAGGTAAATATAAAAATTTAAATCATAAATATTTATAATTTACATAACTATCATAAGATTCAATAGTTCCTAAATATTTATTTTCAATCTTATTCATATATTTATCTGACTTTATAATATTAACTAAATATCAGCCTAAAATTACAAAAAAAACATTATTCCTAAGAAATTTCATTATTTTACTATCAACTTGACTTTTACGTCTTATTTCTCTACCTTCTCATTCTAATCTATTCATTGTTATACGACGCAAAAACTCATCTCACAAATGAAATTTATTAAAATAAAAATAACGTAATCGCATAAAATTTGCTAAATGACCTTCTAACTTAATTATTCTTAATAATTTTTCTTTTGAAGAATATAAAGCATAGAACATACTAACTCAAAAAAAAATTCAATAAAACATAAAACTAAAAAATACAGTATAAACATAACTCCTTCAATTGTCTAATATTACTACATAAAGATCTGCAAATAAAGAATGCTCTACAAAAAAATCATATCTTCACCATATAGTTCTTACTAAAAATATCTCAGTATAAAAATTTGAAGTTCAATAACCATAAACAAGAAACGGACTCCTTCTATATGGATTATAAACCATATAAGCATAATTAACTCAATGTCTAGCATAAGTAAAACTATTACCAGTTATAAAAAATTTACTATCTGGATTCAACAAAGTTAAATAAATACCTTCATTATATCACTTAAAAGCAAATGGAAGAAATTCCTTCAAATATGGTCTAGCTCTATAAAATACACCACCACGCCTACGTCATGTTGAATATTTTTCAAAATTATAAACTATTTTTCTAGGAAGAAAATGATCATGTACAAAATTATATAATAATGAACAATCAAGTTTTGGATATTCTAATCTAAAAACAAAAGCTTGTGAATGACTTAAATAATAATGTTGTACCAACTCATTATAATAACCATATTGATAAAATTTATAAACCATTGGTATTACACCAGCCTTAGCTCACCACTTTAATAATTTTCTTGGCGTTAGAAAATAATAAGGAATTAATTTAAAAAATATATTTCTCCTACGCAATCTACGTTTTCAAATAATATCATGCGCACCTTGTTTTTTCCTTAAATATCTATTCTCCCCTAAATCATACATAATATAAGTTCTTTTATACATAAAACGATTACTTGACTCACAAATAGATTGAAAATAATTAGTATAATCAAAAAAAAAATTACTAATACTCAATTCATTGTAGAAGTTTAAATCGAAAGTCTCATAACAAATGATATATTCTGATACAAATATTTTCATTTATTTAACAAATCCTTCCAACTCTAGAACGTTTATCATTATAATAATAAACATTATCATACAAATTGGTCTTCTTTAAATTACCTCAATTTATAACTAAAATAATTGAACCTATCATAGAAACTAATAAAATTAATGCTAAACATACAAAATAACTAACATAGTAAGTATATATCACACTACTAATTAAAAAAATATTATCTCCTAAATCTAAAAACCAAATTCAATTTAAAAATCCAAAATTTTCATAAACATAAAAAAATTCAATATAAATAAAAAAACATAATTCAAAAAAAAAAAAGAAAATTATAAAACTACCAACTGGCAAATAACGTAAATAATAATTTCGTAACTCAACAACTTTTAAATTTAACATCATAATAATAAATAAAAATAAAACAAAAAAAAAAAAAAAAAAAGAAAATTATAAAACTACCAACTGGCAAATAACGTAAATAATAATTTCGTAACTCAACAACTTTTAAATTTAACATCATAATAATAAATAAAAATAAAACTGCAATTGCACCTACATATATTAAAAATATTAATAAAGAAATAAACTCAATTCCCAATATCATAAAAAGCATTGAAGCCAATGCAAACGAAACAATTAATGAAAGTAATGACTGAATAGGATTACTAACATATATTACACTAATAGACATTATTATACTCAAAATAATTAAAATATTTTCAATAAAATTTAACATTTTTTATACTTTAACTTTTTTCAAAATTATTTAAAAAAAAAAGAGAAAAAAACCTCAACAATAACCGTTATTATACTCAAAATAAGGAAAATATTTTCAATAAAATTTAATATTTTTTTAGGACAATCTAATATTATGTCAAGATGATCTAATTTTTCTACGTTAAAATGATCAAACATTTTTTATACTTTAACTTTTTTTAAAACTAAAATAATTTTAAAAATAAATAAATTTATATTCAACAAAAGTAAAAAAAAAACAATAGAAAAAGTTATCAATAAACAATTAAAAATATTAAAATAATTTACATTAAAATTTAAAAAAAAATTATTATAACAAATCCCAACCAAATCTAATTTAAAATCCCCAAAATTAGAATAATATAATCATAATAACTCATCTAAAAATATTTTAGAATCAACAAAACAAAAAAATATATTACCAGCAAATAATTGTGTAAATAACTTTTCAGCAAATAAATTCTGAATTTGTTTAATATATAAAACTTTCCCACAAAAAAATTTATTAATATAATTATTTTCTTGAATAGTTTTAATATTAAAAACAAAAAAACTTTTACTTTTAAGATTATCATACAAAAAAAAATTATCTTTTACTTTATTAACCTCTAATAACATTTAAATCCATAGCCTGTATAGTACCAAATATATTACGTAATATGATATCATTACAATATCCAAATTTAAAAAAAGAAATTAAATATATATCATTTAAAGAAATAACCCTATACTTAAAAGGTCTATAACCACCAGAACCTTTCACTAAAAAATCCTTATCAAACGACAATAACCTTAATAATAAAGATACACTAGGTTCTTTTACTAAAAAATTATAACTTTTATCATTATACACATTTATTATAACTACCAATAAAAAATAATCTGGTAATTCTTTAGTAAACTCATTATAATCTTTAACAAATTTAACAGTATTAATACCAAAATTACCTAATATAGTACTTAAAGGCGGTCCAGCTTCAACTTTTCCCGAACGTAAAAAAATACTAAAAGTTTTTATAATTTCTTTTTCCATGTCTTTTTTTTAATAAAGATTCATAATTTAATAAAGTTCTTTTTTTTTTTTCATATTTTAAATTTTTATTTACTAAAAATTTAAATGCTGATCTTTTATATTTTCTTATATTAATAAATGAACGACGTCTATTCACATATAACAAATGTTTTCCAGATAAAGAATAAGATAAATGTTGTCGTTTCAATTTTAACAATAAACCTTTTTTATAAAACGCATCTATTAAATTTCTTGAAACGTCTTTTATTTTAAATCCACGAACATTTGTTTTATTTTTCTGTTTTTTTAAGATTCAATTTAACATTATGACAAAACGTCTTTTTCCAATAGCTAAACTAGGGACAGCATGATATACTTTACCCATTCTTTTTTGTGTAGAAGATAAAATAGGTATTAAATTATTTATAGATTTATATAAATCTATAAATGGATCAGATTTAAAATTTTCTTTAAAATTAATTAAAATATTATTAAATTGTTTAATTGCAAAACTTTTTCTACCACGGGAAATTAAACTTCCATAAAATTTATTCAAAAAAAAATTATATTCATCTTTTTTTAAAGCTAAAACAAAATTATATTTACCTGATTTTGTATATTCTTTTAATAACATACTTTTTTATATATTACTTTTTTATCAACGGTCTTGGCGTACCAAATTTAGAACGACGTTTTTTTCGTGAATATTCTTCTAATTTATCGAAATCATAAACTCCACGAATTAATGTATAATTTACTCCAGGTACATCTGGAGGACTCCCCCCCTCAACCAAAACAATAGAATATTCTTGTAATCCATGTTTTCCAATTCCCGGAACATGCGCAAAAATAATTTTTTTTGAAACAATCATACGAACTTTTGCATATTTTCGTTTTGCCGAATTAGGTTTTCTTGGTGTTGTAATACCCATCTTTATTATAACACCTTTTTTTTGAGGAGCTCCAACAAGTGCTGCTACTGCACAACGACGTCTTTTCAATTTTCGTCCAAAAAATGATAATTGTCTTAAAGTTGGCATTAATTAACATTAACCTTGAGTAGTCTTATATATCATTCAATCTTCAAATTTATCTAAAGAAACAGCTTGAATCACAATAGGCATAAAACCATGAAATGGACCACATAATTCAGAACATTGACCATAAAAAACACCAGGACGTTTAATTTCTACAATAAATTGATTCAATCTACCTGGAACTGCATCAACTTTAATCCCTAAACTAGGAACAGCTCAACTATGCAATACATCTGAAGATGTAATTAATAATCTTATTGGAACACCGACTGGTAATAACAATCTATTATCTACTTCTAATAAACGATGAGTACCTTCTACTAAATCTTCTTCATAAACTAAACCACTATCAAATTCAAAATTAACTGATAAAGCCATTCTCGAAACACGTAATTTATATTTATTAAAATCTTCAACAGATATAAAAGAAACTTTTCTTTCAGCCAAAGTAACCATTATATCTTTCTCAATATCTGCAGCAGTTATCTCAGAAGGTTTTTTTTTAAGTAAAAGAGCAAATATATCTTGCTTATAATCTGACTCTGTTAAATTATCAATTAAAGCATCTACGGCGTATGTTCGATATCATTGACGACCTATAATTTTTATAGTATATACTGGATCAACAGCAGCATCCAATGAAAAAATTAAACTAAATGTTGGTGATGATATCGCTAATAAAGATCCAATAGGCAATAAACATCATACTACTTCTAAAGAACGATATTCTGAAATATCTGAAATTGTTAAAAA
>Ga0209611_10012769_pt1 | contig 11715 bp, 3 predicted proteins | sample S1TSphgellanicum_3_FD_187693 | JGI IMG/M metagenome (GOLD analysis project Ga0209611, IMG submission 187693) | Host-associated microbial communities from peat moss isolated from Minnesota, USA - S1T2_Fc - Sphagnum magellanicum MG (SPAdes) (version 2) | ecosystem: Host-associated > Plants > Peat...
ATATACTTTGTGCTTTTTTGCGAGGATTACATCCAAATGTCATTTTTTCCCTAGGACTCTTAAATGAAAGTCCCAAAATTGGGACTTTTTGTTGTCCCAAAATTTTGAACGTTCATATCTTTCTCAGATCAAGTTTTTTTCTGAAAACACAAAGGCAATCTCTTGTAGCCCTTAAAAAAATCTTTCAAATGGTGTATAGCACGCCCAATCAAACTTCATTTAACCCCTGTTTTTAATGGATTTGTGGTCGGGTGTCATGACCTTAGCCTTGGGCTTGTGACCAAAGCAAAAGCATGGAAAGGTGTGGACCAAAAGTGTAACCCAATAATCACATTTGCACTCCTAGGAGTGTGAGGTAATGAACCTTCACATTCCCAAAAGAACTCCCACTTTGGGAATTAAAATCCCTATGGAGTCTCGAATCTTCAAATAGGTATTTCAAGAGTCAAAACTCATAAGTTCAAAAAGTTCCTTATATCATTAAAAATATTTTAAAACTTAGATGTCTAAAATGAGCTCATATGACTCATTTGAGTACTTGAAACACAAGTTATGGCTAAAAGAAGGGCAAGGAATCAAAATGTCAATTTGACTCCCAACCACTAAAAATCAATAATTGCCTTGAAATACATGTGTGCAAGTGCCATGCCATATATTTTTAGAAAGCTCTCGACGAAGACTATAACTTTGCTTTAGACCTTACTTCAGTTGAAAGTCTGCATAAGAAGTTATGGCCTTCCAAAATGCCAAAAGTCCCAATTTCGGGAGTTTTGGGAGTCCCAATTTGAGAGTCTCGGGAAAAAATGACATTTGGATGTAGCCCCTACGGCTAATCATAGAGAATAATATAAGGGGGAAGGTGGTGGCTTCCCCCAAGTTCGAGCCATGGTGAGTCTTGTGAGTTTGTGTATGCCCATGGCTCGTCCATGCACCAAAAGTGTTCCAACTATGCACTAACCAACTTGTTTTTAGTTTGTGCGAATAATTATCTTACTTGTCACTCATCCTAATCCACATCTTGAAGCTCCAACATGCCCCTCTACCCCTCGAAGTGCTACGAGCTAGGGAATGTACCCCAATTTTTTTTTTCTTTTGTTGTTTTCACTTTTGGACTTGCATTTGCATTTTTCGAAGAGTGTGGCGGTGCATCATTCAAAATGCCAAATTACATTATAATCATATCAAAACAAAGACCCCCAAAAAAACCCTTTGAACTTCCCTAAAAGAAGATTTCAAATCCGTTTAAAAATGATGGGGATATTTTTTAAAATGAAAATCCCTAAAACCCTTCTTAAACTCCAAGTTGTCCAACCTTATCCTTCATTTAGAACCTAAAACTTAAGCTAAAGGTGATAGCTAATTTTTCGATTTTATTAATAAACAACTTCTCAAAATTGATAGTGGCCTAAAATCGGTAGTGACCTAAAATCAATAATAATTTTAAATCGTTTTAACCTAAAATCAATTCTAACCTAAAATTGGTAGTAATGTAAAGTCGATAAAAATGTGAAATCGGTAGAAGTGTAAAATCAATTTATATATCAAAAACCAATAAAATCTAATTTTCGATACAAAATTACAACTTTTCAGAATTGGCCTAAACAACTTTTTAACTTTAACATTGTTATTTCACAATGAATGATCATAAAGGACCAAGGTAAAACCTTATGGTCTTTGAATATTAGAAGAAAACGGACTGATGGTTTGTCAAATGCATCAAAAAAAGTTGTCACATATTGGTGGACTTATGAAACCCTTGTCAATTCAAATAGGAAATATGTAACACAAAAAAGAATTACAACTAGTGTTTTTTAAGAATACCCCACACATTATCTCATGGAAGTCAAGTACACATTTTTTGCTCCATCTTTCATTTCAAGTTTAATTGTTTCTTGTTTTAGAAACAATGGATTGTAGATAGTCCATAATGGGGTCATTAGATTGTTAGTTTCTAGCAATGAAGTTAGTGATTAATTAAGGTTTTTATGTTGAAATTGAAGGTGTGTATCGCATGAATACATTGTTCTATGCAACCCAACATAGTAAAAAAAAATGGATCCAAGAAACAATCCATAATGTGATGATTCTTGTCAAATATTGCCTTGAAGTTTTTTGAAAATTGTCTTTTGAGTCTCAATTAGGGTTTATGTAGGTTTCAATGTGGAGATGTGCATTTAAGGTGGACACTATTTTATCATGTTGAACATAATGGATAAGTAAAGCTAACATGTCCATAGGAGTGCATAACTATAATATGGTCTATAAGTAGATTGATCCTTTGAAAGTCAAATTGAATCCACTGTAAAACGTACATGTCTTTATTATGTCCAAATGGAGGGCAAATAGTATGGGTTATGAGGTCCAAGATTCATTTTCAAGGTTTTTTGGATACATCAAAATGTTCATGATTCCCAATTAATGTCTATGTTAAATTATAGTCCAGAATGAATCAACATTGCCACTAATGTTAGTCTCCACTTATTTGTATTCGGGTGTACATGGTGTCACCTTCTAGTTAGATTACAGTTTAAGTCAAGAATTAATTCATAGTCACTTATATAGTCTAGTTATTGTTTATGGACCAAGCCCAGTTAGATTGCAATATGGATCAAGAATCAACACTGTCATCTAGACAATTCACTATTTTTTATTGATTTCCACGGACATCTCATTATTATATGCATATGTCTTGAAATACATAGTTCGTTAAATAACAAAATTAACATTTCATATTTGTGTCAAATTTTGATCCATTGAAGCTGCTTGTTATGAAGGTTCAAGACTTGTTTTTTAGGTTGTTTGGACAAATCAAGATGTTCATGATTCATGGAATTAATGTTTGTGTTATCTATGAAAATCCATAAATAATTAACATTGTCATTGATAAAGTCCATTTGTTGTATATTGATGTTCATGAACCCAATTATATTGCAATCTAAATCAAGAATTTTAACACTATCATTTACATAATTTTCATTGTTTTGTTATTGATTTCCATGAACCTCTCATTAATATATGCATATGTCTTGAAATACATAGTTCATTAAGGAGTAGAATTGGCATTTCATATTTGTGTCAAATTTTCACCCATTGAAGTTGCTTATTAGTGTACAAAGAAACCTCGTCGGATGAGTTCATAACATATTTATTGCCTAAGTTACAACATTTTCTTAAGCATAATTTCCAAGTTAGGTGGTAGGTCAAACACTTCAAGGCCTGTGTGAAATCATGGAAAACTCAATTGTTTCTATGGTAGATTTTGCAAAATTGAGGTGTAGTCCATGCATTGGCATTCATTTCAAATAACCATACTTGTGCATATAACATATTGTCACAATCCAAATCAGGACCCACATGATGAAGACTCATTTATCTTGATAGATTACCATTTCTATATCTCAAATGATTGTAAACATGATTCTAAATTTGTTCAACATTGCTTCAAATTGCATTGGGGTTATATTTTTTATCAAGGTTTTCAACCCACATGGCATTATGTGTGGTTTGATGGATGTGTTAATCAATTTAAATTTTCAAAACCTTAGTATTTTGTGAATCAGTACCTTAATATGATAGGGGGTTATAAGATGATATGGTTTTTTTTTTGTTCAAGACATGGTAAAGGACCTCATGACAATGTAAGTGCAGTGGTAAAGCATTTTGTTTAGTGAAAACAATTAAATCATCATGGTGTAAAACTACAAAATGCTTTAGATTTTGTTTAATTTCTATTCCAACATTTGTCTGATTGGTTAGAATCTTCATATATTGGCAAAAAAAACCAATTTAGAAAAAAATTTGGCATGTTTTGCCCAATGATGTGGATCAAATTTTGACATCATATGCTTGTGACATAATGCAGGGTATTATGAAGGTTCATGACATTTGTGCAACCAATAAACACATGTTGATTCAGTTTATGGTGAAATGCCTTGCATGTTTATGTGTGCGGTGTTTTAATGGTAGATGGGAGGAATGCATTAATTTGAAATGGACAGGAGACTGGGTTTCTAAACATTTGTAGCCCATAGATACCAGTTATGTTAGAAATTGTATGTACACTACAAGAAAACATGACTTTTTAAAGGGTCCAACTTGACTAAAATGTCCACATTGACTAAAGGGATGATCATTTTGACTAAGGGCTTGGGGCATGAAAAACATGAGTTACTTTTGATTAAGACATTTCACTAAAGTGACAAATTAAACATCTAGTCAAAAAGGCCAAAGGTCCATTGAAATGAATATGGCTTAATCAAATTGACCATACTTAATGGCCATTGTGATTTACATTTATTCAAATTAGCCATTCTAATTTGCCACTTAGTCAAATCAACCATATTAATTTGGTTATTTAACCTACAAGTTTATTTTGCATAGGGTACGTACCAAACCTAAGTTCATATCTAATGGGCCGAGTAGCTATTTATAAAATTTAATAGGCTATTTACATGCTACCTTTTGGCACATGTAGGTACTTAAATTTAGTACATTAATTAGTTAATATTTAATAATTGATAGTTAATACTCAATAATTAATTTATCCATCAACTTATTAATTGACTAGTTATTATTATCAAATTATCAAATTTATTTATTTTTGGTTAATACTTGATAATAATTTATAATAATTAGTAATAGTCAATATATAATTGCAAATAATTATTGATAAGTGATTATTTTAAAATATTTTTAGTTAATAATATTTTTATAAATTAATTATTAATTCATAATAATTAATCGATAATCATTCATTAATATTAAATAATCAATCATTAGTAATTAATTATATATTATAATAATTTAATGTTCAATATTGAAATATTCAATAATCAGCCATTTATATTGAAAATTTATTAATTAATAGGCAATAATCATTAATTAATATTTAGTAATTCCTAGGAAATCATCCATTATTTATCATTGATATTATTTATTTATTTATTTATAATTTATAGTAATTCATCAATCATTTTTTATTATTTATTAATTACATATATGTAGCCTATATTACTAAATTGGTTAGTATCCTAAGCCACCTAGGCCTAGCTACTAGGTAGGTAACCTAACCTATACCACTTAGGCCTACTAGGTATAAAGCTTAGCTTAGGCCACCTAACAAGGTGGGTAAATTAACTTATACCACCTAGGCTTATTAGGTAGGTATGTGACTTAACCTTGACTTAACTTAGGCCTACTAAATATATAGTTAACCTAAGTTATGCCACTTAGGCCTACATACCTAACCTAGGCTACCTAGGCCTACTAAGTATGTAATTAACTTAAGTTATGCCACCTAGGCTACCTAAGCCTTTTAAATATGTAGCTAACCTAAGTTATGCCACCTAGGCCTACATACCTGACCTAGGTTACCTAAGCCTATTAGGTAAATACATAGTTTAACCTAGGCTACCTAAACCTACTAGGTAAGTATGTAGTTTAATCTAGGCTACCTAGGCCTACGAGGTAGGTATGTAACTTAACCTAGGTTGCCTAGGCTTAATAGGTATGTAGCTAACCTAAACTACGCCACCTAAGCCTACTAGGTAGATAGCCTAACCCTAGACCTACCTAATATGTTTAGGTTAAGTTTATTAATAGGTTAGTAAGTACCTACATAACCTATTAAATAGCACATGTATAAATAACTTACTAGGTCGATATAAACATAAACCTAATAGGTACCTATAAGGTTTAATAGACTATAGCCTACATGTTACCTAGGTACATGCATTTTACAATAGGTACTTCCTACCCTCATAGGCTACCCTACCTATAACCTACCTATTTATGTAAGTAGTGTAAAAAAATTCAAGTTCATTTAGTACAATATGCATGTTGAAAAAAAAATTCATAGAAATTGATTACAATATGTTGGTCCAAAATCATGTTCATTACAAAATATGTTGTTCAAGAAAATCATCTTATGGGGGTGGTGATGCAATGGTTAAGGACTTGACTCTTCAATGTGGAGGTGAGGAATTCAAATCCTCACACTTGCAACATGGGCTACCTTAGCTACTAAGATGACCTAATTAGGTAACCTAGGTTGCAAAAGCTATTAGACCACCTAGTCTAGGTTATTTGGCCTAGCCTAAATGGCTTGGTCTAACCTAGGTGGCTTAGCCTAGGCCTAGGACATAGGGTTGGTAGCTAGATAATAATAAAAATTTGTCATTAATTATTAGGTTTATTAATTAATTAATTAGGTAGGTAGGTAGGTAGGTTAATTAATTAATTAATATTTCCATATTAATTGTAAATAAAATAATTTACATAATATATATTTTTGGTCACTACCCATATTATATTATTATCACGGTGGTTCAATAAAAAAACTTGGTAAAAAAAACCTAAGAAAAAAAACCAACCAAAAAGACCTAGTCAAAACGGTCGGGTCTAAATCAATTTGTCCAAAATGTCACTTTGGTCAAGTTGGACATGGGGGCAAAAAATCCATACGGGGATTTTTTTGACCAAAATTCCTGGTAAAAAAAGCTATGATTTCTTGTAGTGGTATGATAATCGGGATGGTGATTGGCAACATGGTATTGATGGTTGTGAATTGGTAGTAACTTTGGAGATTAGATATAATTTTGCTATAAATGCTAAAGAAGGCAATAGTGAAGGCCAAGACTTTTGGTTGATTTATTATACAAAACCTTTGCATACAGTAAATAAAGCATTCAAATGTAGGTGGGATATTAAATTTGACGAAGTGTCATGACATTTAATGCATGCATACGGGCATGACAAAAGGGGATGACATGATTATAGGAAATTATTACCAAAGGTGGGGGATTCAAATTTGTTGTATGTCTTATTTAAGGATTCACATTTTGTATACATGTATGCTCACTTGGTGAAGGCTATCAAATTCTTGATGCCACCCAAAAGCCATTGGATTTATCAAAATGATGCGGTATTTGAATTGCCACCAAAAGCGGTTGCCAGCAGTTCGCATACAGTCAACAATTGCCTTACTAGATGATGATGAATGAAGGGTACAGTGGTAGTTCATTATTTTTCTTTAGCTTTTATTTGCATTTTGATTCAATTTTGTGTGTATTGTTAGACCAGGTTGGACAAAACATCAAGGGGCTACCTAATAAGGGTTCAACTCCCTTCTAGACATTTTGGAATTTAGCCATTAGTGGCAATTATATGTCTTTATGCACTATGTTGTGGTTGCTTAAGTCTAATTGTTATAATTATGGAACAAGCCCATAGATTGTTACAAATTGTTGTAGATTGTTGCTTGTTCGATGCAAATTGTTAGGTGCTGAAAAAGACATTTCAAGGCTTGCTAAAGAAACCCAAGTTGTAAACCTCAAACTAAACATAATTATGGTGCAAATATGAAACCTAGGTACATTTTAGGTACACTATTTTTCTTAAGTTTATTTGAGAATTAAAATGAATAATTTTTTTTCTTATTTAATATGTTGTGCTAACTTGGTGTTTAATCTTAAAGTTGTAATGCATATCTTGACTCTGGCCTTTTGCTTATATAGTTAGTAACACATTTCATTTGATTGCAAAAAAATTCAATGATTCATGAGGATTTTAGTTTTTTTTCTCAAGACAATTATTTTGTTAGATTTATATGCAATACAAGAAATTGAAGACCTCAAGTAGATTAGATGAGGAGAAAGACTTGCAAACGTCCTTAAGCAAAATTGTTATAGTTTCATAGTTGTAGTTGTACAAGCCTTGGATGATTGCAAATTGGCTAGTACTACTAATATTGAAAATATAACTTTCTTTGGATTACTTTGTGATGATCTAATGAATGTGCAGCTTTGGAGCTTGGATCAAAGATAAACCATAATAGAGATGGAGCAAGCTTGAGAAAGTCAAGGGAGTACCAAGTTGTGGACGGTCCTTTAGAATATCAATTGGGTGGTCATGAACAACAATCACATTACTAAAATTAAGAACATAGTCATTAGGAGTATAAAATTAGAAGTGCATAGAATTGTACTAGTAAGATTTGTAAAATAAAACTTGTAGTAAAGTCCATATAGAGTGTAAAAAACAACAAATTTACATTAAGGTTTGTAGGAGTGCATTTAACCTATTAGAGTGACTTTTATGTATAGTGGCCCTTGTAGAATAGTTAAATGACTATGATTATTTACTTTGTCCATCTAGAAGGCATATAGTACATTTGTTGTACATTGTCATGGACATGAATCCATAAGTCCCCACACTATAGTCCACTTTGTTATACTTGGATTCTCAAGCTATGTCAACATAGAAGTTTGAATATGTGTGTGAGGTTTCCTAGTAGTGAGGAGGAGCTAATTATACACTTTCTTTCTATGTGGTCCATGTGAATCTTGATTTGCAACCCACATTGGACTTGCAGGTGGTATTAGAAGTTAATATGTTGAGAAGGTGATAGGTGCTAACCAATGTTCAACAATTAAAAGAAATAACCAACTATGAGCATGTGGCACTAGTAGACCAAATGTAGTAATATAATTGAATCATGAACTTAAGTTTCAACGATTTTGATGTCATTTTGTTTTAAGGTTTAAAATTACTTTTTGAATTGGCATATTATGGTTGTTTTTGCACAAAATACAAGTGGAAGTGGACATCAAGTAATACACATGTACTATACATTCCATTGAAGGCAAGGATATCAAGTAGTAAAGTGTGAAAAAAATGTCTAACTATGTGTTTTGTATCAAGTTATAACTTTTATTTCATATATATTATGTTGTTTGAATGTAGATGAAGACCAAAACCTCAATTTCACATACTAGACACCACACATGATGCATTTGGAGATATAAACTTTGGTATCATGTACTCAACGGAACTTTTTTTCATGTTGCTAAGTGCCTAAATTGGGAATGTGTGGACAATTGTTCATCATAATTTAGCATAATTCACTAATGTGAAGACAAGTGTTGATCATAGTTCAGTAGAGCTCATCAATTGTTAAATTTAGTAAAACTCATCAATTATTTATCAAGTCGCATGAATTCGGCAGAGTTCATCAATTTAACAATTTGATAAGAATCGGTCAATTGTTAATCAATTATTAATCAATTTGCTAATCAATTGTTTAATTGATAAACATCAATTGCTTATCAATTGCTTATCAAGTTGCATTTTTTTTCTTGTGGATATAAATGTAGCTCATGTTTAGTAGATGAGTTTGTCAATATTGATTGGAACATTTTGTTTACATTATTAATTAGTGCTTACTTTTAAAATTTGAAAATAATTATGGAATGGTTAGTGCATATGAAATTAATAGCAATATTGAGTGCATGTTTTGGCACTTGACAATTTTTGATTACTTGGATCTAGATGTGAAGATAATTGTAACTTGTATTGAACATATCTGAACTCCTCAATACAAATTGGGACATTTTTTTTTATATCTCTACATTCTTTCCTATTTGGAATGTGAAGATAAACATATCAAATTGTGAAGATTACTATTGAATGTTTGATAAATGAAATTATTATTGAATGCATTTTTTTGTGACAATGGTTACCTAAATGATTCTGTAATCATGTGAAGATAATATGGTGAACTAACATAACTATTAAGGAAAAACAATTGAAGGGACTTCAATATGCAAGTGTTAAAATTTGTTTATTTCCCTTGTGTTTTGCCAAAGACTGACATCCTTTATCTAAGAAATACTAGCTATGTCTAGTATTACCCTGCAACAGAATAATAAAATATTATTTGACAACATGACAAGATTGCAATGAAACATTGGCAACTAGTAATGTTTATACCTTGCAAATGGTAAGTTTTCAACATCTATTATCTAAGGCTTTTGTAATACTTGGAACATATAATGCACACTATTTCATTTTCCCAATTGCTACATTCATTGGGGCGTTGACCAGTTTCACCATGGTAAAAATGTCTAAATTCATTCAAAATCTAGTGAAACCCATAATGAACTAGGACACATTTTGGTGTAGTGTAGGGATAAAAATTGGGGATGTGCAAAACAAAAAAATGGATGAAATACAGATGATGGAAAAATCAACATCGTAAGTGAGACATCTTGATTATAATATTTGAACATGGGTTGAGGGAGAATAAGGGGAATTCGGGCAATGTTGGATGTTGCTTTTGATATCCATATTGTTTTATGTAGGAGAACAATGATAGAAAATGCATTCTAAATTGAAAGTGTGTCATATTTGTAGAGGAAAAGTCGAAATGAGAAGGAAATTGATGTGTGGGCATTCATTCTTTGAAAAGTAATTACATATGAAGATGTGAAAGGGAAGACTTATGAATAGGTTGCATGTTTGAAGGTGCAAAGGCCAACATCTTTCAAGCAATCATTATAACAATTGATGGTGAACACCATGCCCATAGAGGTTCCATTGTCTTAGTTTATTGTTATGGAGGCCATCCAACCAATAACAAAAAAAGACATAGATAGATTGGTGGAGGGTTCATTACTAGAAAACCAGGTCCTATGCCATAACATAGTTCCATTCACTACTAGAAATTTTGCGTTTTGCAACTGTCGCATGTAATTAAAATTCAGTTGCATGTGTAAAATTCAGTTGCATGCGACACATGCAATTGCAAATTTGTGTAGTTGCATAAGACAAGTTGCATAGGACATGTAGTTGCATGCGACATTACGTATGCAACATGTATATATGGTGTTAGTATACATGTTCATACATACATACCAATCCAATGTAGTTGCACCTTATGTGCAACTTTCCTTGCAATTACATACAAGTAATCAAAATATGACACATGTTTAAAAATTAGACAACTAGCTTGTGGACACGTGTCATTTTTATTTTTTTTGTGTTTTCAAAATCAAAAATTCATTGGATTAATTTTAATCATTAAATTTTTGCCACTAGAATGATGACACGTGGCACACCATGGAACGTTCATTGACCATTTGACATGTGTTCAATATTTTAACACCAATTATATGGTGACACGTGGTAATCAAGGCCCGCCTATTTTTAAATTTTTAAATATTAATTAATGAAATATAAATCATTTAATTTATGGCCAATAAGATGTTGACACGTGGTGCCTAGGTAGGTAGATAATAATTAAACCCTATTAAGTAAGAAGGTTTATTTAGGTATGTAAGTAGATTGAAAAATAGTTAGGTTTAGGTTATATAAGTAGGTTTAGAATAATCCGATTTTATCTTCAAGTTTGATCATTTCATAAAGGTCAAACTTTTTTCATTCACTCATCCCCAATGGCACTTGGTATTTGGTTTCAACATAACTATTGTTCTTACTTATATACTGAACCAAATAGAATTGGAAGCCAAAGGATATGGGTTAAAACATTCCATTGCAAACCTCATGGACCAACCTAGTTGCACATTAGATGCAACTACTGTATTAAAGTATAACAACCAGGGAAGGGTTCTGTTGCTTTTGGTGACCAAACAAAACTTGAAGCCCTCCTCTTGGCGCATCTAACACACTAAAAATCGTTGAAAACAGACTAGAAATGAGAAAGTTATGGCCCCCCAAAGTAAAGGGGGTAAAAAAACTCAAATGTTTTTTTATTAAGGCTGGTTCTTAAACACCTAAAAAGTCCATTTTATGTTTTTTTTTGCTATTAGAGTTCAAATGTGATTTGTAGGAATTCAGATGGCGTTCCTGCAGCACTTTAGATCGTTTAAAATGAATAAGAAATAAGAAAGTTATGAGCTTTGAAAGTAGGAGGGGTCC
>Ga0209611_10012770_pt1 | contig 11715 bp, 5 predicted proteins | sample S1TSphgellanicum_3_FD_187693 | JGI IMG/M metagenome (GOLD analysis project Ga0209611, IMG submission 187693) | Host-associated microbial communities from peat moss isolated from Minnesota, USA - S1T2_Fc - Sphagnum magellanicum MG (SPAdes) (version 2) | ecosystem: Host-associated > Plants > Peat...
AAAAAAATGAGTAAGTAGTTAATTAGGTATTTGGCTATGAAAAAAACATAGATAGATAGGTAGTTAGGTAGATAGGCAAGTTAATAGGGTATGTAATTAATAAGGTAGCTAGGTCGCTAGGTCAATAACATAACTAGTTATTAGTGTAGCTATGTCAGTAGGGGATCATAAATAAGGTACGAAGGTTGGTGCAACACTTAGGAGGTAGGAAAGTGAGCAGGGTGGCAGGTCAGGTCCAGGGGAAAAAAGGCCAAGAACCAAAAAAAAAGAAAAAAAGGCACAGTGATCAGCAGCAAAAAGAAATGGACTGTGATGAACCCCATCTGGCACCAAATGAAAAAATGCACCCCATCTAGTGGACAGAACGGCCAACTGATGCATTGGTGGCTGCTGGTTCACTCTGCCCGGGAACTCGAACCCAATAGAAAATTATTTCTTGATCACTTACCATCCATCATTCACTGTGCACTGGTGGGTGCTCGTTCACTTTGGCTGTGTAGAAATATTGAAGTGTACGTGTAAAACAAATACACTTACACATAATGTAATGACTATGTAAAATGGTGCAAAATTGCATGGATACATAAAGCATGAAAGTTAATAAGTGGAAAACATGTAGGCATGATTTTTAAAAATTGTCAAGTGTCCCACCAATCTTTGTGAATACACTTTAAGAATAATGTACACATTGATTGCCAAATCAAAATGCAATTTCAATGTAAAATGGCCACATTGCATTGACACATTACAAAGTACCAACATGAGTATGGGGTCAAATCAAAATACACTAATCATTTACACGGTCTTATACATACCAATGAATTATTTACATTGGCTCATGTAAGTACTAAGTGTATGTGAAAATTATTTACACTCCCTCAATTTGTGTAGTGTAAGGGAAAATGTAATGATATACACAAGGGTAAATGCAAGTATATTAATGAATATGGCTATGTAAGTGTAAATGACATTAGCATAGTTATATAGGGGGTAAATGTCTACTCTCTAACTTACATTTACTATATGATGTAAACTGATAAATGTAGGGAAAATATGAATTTGTATAATATGTTTACAAGTTTGTTACATTAGTATAAGTGGAAGACAATTAGCTTGTCACATTAGAATATGTGGAACATGAGAAAATGGCATTAAGATCATCTTAAACTGGATTCACACTGAGGTGGTAAAAACTGACACGGTGAAAATCTCTAGATATTCTCAGCATTATCACCCATCCCAAACATGGTTTTAATTATAAATAAATAGGGATATATTTAATTTTGTAAATATTGTGATATAAAAAAATTGGAGATTTCCCCCCCTAAAGAATAGAAAAGTTAGTCAGATTTGCACTAGAAAAAAATTCCAAAAAATACCCAATTTTTTCTCAAAAACATGACAAATTTTCTTTTGAAAAAGATCTACCTACGAACAACCCTTTCCTATCTACTAAAGAGTGTTTGCTGGTTCTTAACTTTGTTCAAGTGTTCAATGGGAAAGGGATTTAAGATTTGGAGATAAGCAACCTGGATGAAACACATGTTCACACACTTGAGAGTGGGTAGGGTATCAGATTTTTTCAAATTGATACAACACAAAACATGTCTTGCCATGTATCTACAACCCTAGTTTTTCTCTAACAGTATCATGCAGTTCTTTGATTTTTCAAAGAACCGCTGGTTCCAGATATTTGAAGAATCAGTATCAAAGAACTGTCAGTTCTGGGTATTTAAAAACAAATCAAAATCAAAGAACCTGTGCTGGTTCTGGGTATTTCAAAACCCTCACAAAGTTTTAGTTCATCCACACCTAAGGCCAGTTACACAACGGGGTTCCGATGGATGGTGCACTGGTGGCTACTGGTTCAGTCTGGCTCTCCCCACTGGTCTGTGAAATTGTGGATAGCCTATGGGTATATCCACATCCAGTCAATTTGCTTCTCTCTCCAAGTGGGTCACAGTGAACCAGGACCCACCCGTGCACCATGAAGGATGGATGGTAAGTGGTCAGGAAACAGTTTTCTGTTGGGTTCCAGTTGCCTAGCTAACAATGGTGGTTAACTCAGTACCTTTTTTTACTACCTACCTACTTACCAACAATCCACAAGTGATTTGTTAGTAAGTAGGTAGTAAAAACAGCCCTTACCTAAGTATAAATCATCTACTTACTAGTTATTACCTATTTTCCTACCTATCTACCAATATATGAGACCTATTTCTTACAAAATTAGTTACCAAGCTGAAATCAAATATTAACTCAGTTTAGGTTTATTCACACCTGAGTAATAACAATCATCCAGTGGATAGTGTGCTGGTGGGTGCTGGTTTACTGTGGCCCTCCCAGTGCACCTCCGTCTTTAGCTGATTTGTGGTAGACTATGCCTTTTTACTTTACATTCTTTTATTTTATTAGTGTATTAGTGATGTCCTAATTGTTATGTATTTTTGTGGCCTGTATTCTTGTGCTTTTATATTTGCCTGGTACTTCTTGTGGGTGGGTTCCCATCCCTGCCATTTTATATATACAGGGTTTTTCTTCTTAGCTAGTAGGTATATGCCTTCCAACATGCAGCCATTTTTTAAATTGGCAAATTCTCGTTAAAAAGTGAATTTAAAAATCAATAAATAAATAATGAGCTGATTTTGAAAGTTTTCAATTGTCAGAAGTGAGAAAAAAAGGCTTAAAAAATCCAGATTTTTATATTTGGTTTTCACTTTACAGCCACAAATATGGAAGGATGATTAAGGATTTGTACTTCAGATCTGGTTTTATAGCCAGATTTGGCTAAATCTTCGTTGGGATCATCCACACTTTTTATACACTTTCCTATGGATGATTGCCACTTTGGCTGCAAACTTAAACTGCAAAATAACCTAGGGATTAGGTACTTTGTTTTGTGATCTGAACTGTGGCCATTACATGTCCAAGATGGATGGTTACGTTATCCTAGATAAATCCAATTGTACTGCATGGCCAATATGGGTAGTGACCATAAGGCTGATACTATGGTCTATGGTAGTACCTAGCCCAGTTAGGCACTAATTAACTACTTTTTGGAATTGTATAAGGTTTTGAAAAAATACATACATGTCATGTTAAAAATCTGAATGAAGCTCTTAACTTTATTATTTAGTACAGTGCTGAATTATTAAATATTATTTCTTTTATTGTCCAACATAACTGACAAAAATATAAATTGCAGCACACACACATCCAAGGTGGCTGGTGGCCATTGCAAGCATCTTTCAGGGAGCTTGACTTGAAATTTTACAAATCAAATGCAGAATCAAATGTGTATGAAATAGTGACAAGTTGCACTTATGGACATCTAGGGTGAGTTAAAAAGTCCATTGCCATAAACCAAACACCACTCCTACTTACTAAAGTCCCTATACCCCATGGGTGAGAAAGTGTTCATAAGAATGAGTTTTGAATCATCAAGGATTCAATAGGCAATCAATCCACTCATATGTAGCAAAACGGACATTTGAGATAATCGCATATTGCTCAATATTTGCTTATTGTGCAAGGATAATAAAATGAGAATCAACATTTGAATCCCCTAATTGTGATGCAAATCCTGTGTTATGGAAAATGCTGGGTACAAGTCATTGTGCCCGCTGAGTTGCTTGTGAGGAATTTGGGTGAGCCCAGTACAGCAAGCCAAAATTTCCATATGGGGTGTGAACTGGCACAATGGCCTGCATGCAACATGCTCCACACCATTATGGTTTTTGTGGATTTGAACAATGGGCATGTGGATTTTGCAGAGACTGGAGTCTGCAGTTTTTCTCTTGGCCCCTTCTCCTGTGTGTGGGCACAATGCTATAGCAAGCCATATCTTATAAGAATAGTCTCTCCTCTCCACATCAAGCATGGAAGATTTTGTGTGAGGCCTATGCTGCAACAGTACATCAAGCTAGAGACTTGGTAAATTTTTTCTGCTAAAATTCTTTAGCATTTACTCAGAGCTTCATAGATGCAGGAGAGAGGGTTCTATTGCTTAACCCTCAAGCAGTCATTATATCTGTGCAACAAAACCATCTGGAAGAAACCTACCTTAGAGTTATGGAAATGGGATTGAAACCTCTCATTGACACTTCCAGCAGCAATTCATTCCAGTTTTGGGTTCTCAGACTGCATCCATATAACAATATCAATGTGATTGCAGAGAAAACTCCACAAAAAGCATTGCAGGTAACCAAACAGATGTATCAGTTCTGGTGAAAACAAAACAGACACAAGAAGAATGGGTGTGGTCATAACCTCATCATAGATAGATGGCAGTGACTAGCCATCCTGACTCCCCACAAGCTCCTGACAGTGGCTGTAGAATACTATACAACAATCTGCTCAAAACTTAGGGCAAACAGTCATAAAAAAACCTATATGATGAGTTTCTGTCACATCTTTTGAAGCAATTGCAAGACTTGGTCATGCTACCAGCTATCACTCAAGAGGCAGAGCTGATCAGAAAAAGTCAACAGTATCCTTAGTCCAGCTGCAAAAGCTTGTAAGCATAAGCTTTCAATTCATTTTAGCTTGCCCTTGTACAAACAAGTATCTAAGTGAAAGCATAGAGAGGCCTACCGTGCATTGTAGGGATTGGGGCTTCCCACACCCTGAACATATCCTTTTAAGCATACCACTGGTGACAACTTGGATGCAGAAAAAAACCTCCATAAAATCCTCTTTGGAAGTAACACCATTCACATCCATCCTAAATGCATGTAATGAACCATAGCAAACAGAAATTCTGAAATGTTGTAGAAAGACTTCTGAGACCATCCAGGAGCTTTGACTTTGCAAAACACGACTAAATAAACCAGAAACAGACCTGGGGACGAGTCACAACACTGCATTCAGATAAAACAGTTGTCTGCTTGGCTGAGCATAAGAATTCATTGGGAAAGATCTAAAATTGTGAAAGTTGAGAGAAATTCCACAAGGATTGTGTGAAGTAGGTAGCAGGCTTATACCCATGATATATGATGGTCCTTATTGAAACCACAATTTGTGAACAGCATTCGAATAGGCAGACTAGACAGCTGGTGACAGTAAGCAAGGAGCATGGGATAATAATCCTCATAACATTCTTGTATGTGAAGCTCATACAAAGAGCCAATTTTTGCAACTGTCAAATTATGCTGCTGCCAAATGCATTTGACTCCTTTCTGTAGTACATGAGTTGCTTCAGATAAGCTATACCAAACTTATCTCACAGACATCTTGGATGCATCTCAACAGGTCTGGCAATTGAATTTTTTCAACAAGAGACATGAGGAAGTATATCTTGGGCAACAACCCTTAGCAGCCAGCCCACTTATGATTTGCATCAGCGAAACCTCACACTTCCCCACACCAGTTCCACAACCACATTCACCTCTTTGGATTCTTCTACCCATTCAGAATCATCACTGTGGTCAAGACTGAGTAGACCCACAAAATAGTATATTACCCACATCCTTTTCATGCAGTGAGTAACAACAGGCCTGAGAGCGAGGACACCATTAGTTAGGTTCACAACATTTAGGGTTTAGGAAACCCTAGACCCACTTCTTCATCATGGTAATGAGGACAGACTGAAGACTGCCTGTTCGCCATTGCAGCCATTTTTCCACCAAACTGTAACCCTAACCCTAACTTTTTTAGTAGGGCTACTAGCATCTCTAAAAGGTTCTGCCGGGATTTGAACCCAGGTCGCTGGATTCAAAGTCCAGAGTGCTAACCACTACACCACAAAACCACAAGCAACATAAGTTATCTTCAACAGTGGTATATATAGTTTATTTATTTATAGCCAAATGGCCACTGGATCGATTCCAGAGTGGAATTTGTGGAATCCCCATTGGATTAGACCATTGTTTATGATACTGTCGACATTCTTTGCTGCATTCCTGTTGCTTGGATTCATAAGGGAAGGCCAGTATTTGATCTACATGCCAAATTGCAAGAGTTGCAACTTCCCAGTATGACCTCCGGTTTTGGAAGTGCAAAGAGCCTTGCAGAATAATCTGACATTGTGTCCCAGTGAGAGAGATGGATTCCACTTCTGATCGTAAGTAACTATTGAAGAGCTAACCTGTAGTACAAAGCACAATTGGCCAAGAAGTTGGTAACTTGGGAAAGAGCAAAGAACCCAAAGTGCAATGAATACCAAGACATGTCTTTTCCCAACCCAGAATTGCCTAGTCCTTATGATATTTCATCCATTGTCACAGTATTGACCTTGTCCTGGTCTTATTTGACCGGTGGGAAACCCTCAAAAGTGTTGACTTTTCTTCATCCAATTTTGATTTGCAAGGTCACATACTGGATACCGGTGGTGTTGCTCTTAGAGCATCTGCAGCAGCCCCCAGAACATGACTCTAAAAAAGTATTTCTCACATCCAAGTTTTAGTTACTTTGTTTCTTTTTTTCCAACCCCACCCATAAAACTGATGGTGATTGGCTTAAGTGATGAGATTCAAGATCTCACTTTAGACTGTCCAGTTTTTCATGTTTATGGGTGAGGTTTGAGGAAATAATTAACACTGTATGTTGGATTTGGTAAACATTCATAATGGTTCAAATAAGGGGTATGGCTGGACAATACCTTGACAACACTAGGGTAGATCGGCTGGTGATCGAACATTTAAGCAGTCAGGGCAGGCCGGATCTAAGGGAAGGGCTCCCTTGTTTTTAGTGTCCTAACAAAACTTGAACCCCTCCTCTTGGCACATCTGACACATTAACAATTGTTGAAAATGGATTATAAATGAGAAAGTTATGGCCCCCCAGAGTAAAGGGGGTTAAGAACACAAAAAAACAAACCACCGAACACTACAAAGGCTGATTCCCAAACAACTAAATATTTCTTTATATGTTGCTATGTTGTTATTAGAGTTTCAAGATGATTTGTAAAACTTCAGGTGACACTCTAAATCGTTTTAAATGAATAAGAAATAAGAAAATTATGAGGTTTGAAAGCAGGAGAGGTACAAAGAGAAGATTAAAAAGAAAGACAAGCATTTTGTAAGTTGGAAAGCTTTTTTTTTGTCTTTGTTACTTTTTCGTTATTCATTTTCCTTTGTACTTCAAAAATGATTTCTAGACCTTAAGGTAGCACTCCCATAACATTTTAAATCACTCAAAATGAATCACATATGATGAAAATATAAATAAATGTTTGATCACAGGCAGGTGATCGATGATGGGCCGGTCTACCCTATACATTTATGATATTTTGAAAAAACCCAAAAAGCTTTGGGGTCTTTAGTTTTCACCATGGTACAGTTGTAGTTGGCCAAAGACATTTTCTGACTGAGTATCTCACTATGCATAGTAGTACTGCCTACCATGTACTTTTGGATTTCTGGAAGGAATGATTAGTGGCACCTGATTTGTACTACAGTCAAAACCAGTGGTGGCTGGGTACCCGGATGAGCGGTAGGAACTGGTAGTTTCGGTTCTGCGTACCTGGAACCAGGCCCCTCTTTTTAGAACCAGCCGGAACCAGAACCCAGGGCAAGCAAGCGGGGTCTAGTTCTAGAATCGTTTCGAAACCAACCCCTGGTTTCGAAAACAATTTTACCTGGAACCAGACAGGACCCGGTCCGGTTCCTAAGTGAGAACCTACTGGAACCGGACAGGATTTTTTTTTAAAACCCAGTTTCAGTTCCCTAGTAGGGTTTTCCTTCTTTGTCAAATTTTTAGGGTTTCGACTTCGTCGGATTAGGGTTTTGATTCATGGTCTGTGTTCTTGGTGTTCCTACTCTAGTGTTTAGCTCTTGGCCATCATGTTCTTGGTGGTCTTGCTCTCTCACTCAGCTCTTGATTGTTGTGTTCTTGGCAGTCCTGCAATGGCACTCGAACCCGTAGTCATTGTGTTTTTCATGGTCATGCTCTTGTGCTTCAGCTCTTAGTCATCATGTTCTTGATGGTCTTACTCTGGTGCTCAGCTCTTGGTTGTTGTGTTCTTGATGTTCCTATTTTGGCACTCAATTTTTGGTCATGTTCTTATGCTCCTACTTTGGAGGGATTCCTCACTATTTATTCATGTTCGTCATTTTTTTTTAGGTTTAAGGTTCATGGAAAGTTCATGAGAAATTACAATAGAGGTGGTTTTTCCCAACCAACCTGGATTGGAAGCAAAATGTTTAGGATCTACTATTAAATCTAAAGCTCATACATCAACAATTGGCAATTCTTCAACCATTCCATTGTTGGCAAAACAAAAAGAATATTGGAAAACAAAAAGTCACAATGCTACATCTTGAGCTTTCTATGCACCGATGGAGTCATTTTCTCTTGATGTGAGTTCAAGTTCTAATTCAATTTCACAAAGATGTGTCATTTGTTATTATGTTATTCCACTTGCAAGTCAAAAAAAAGTTTGATAACATACTGAAGTATTAATGGGATCTAAACCATTTGATAATATTTGGAGTCTACTCATTGAAAAATTTGGTATAAATGGAATAAGCAAGATATAGTCGGGGCAACAAATGTTGGGCTTGAAGAAGAAAGGTGGACTGACATTTTTGGAACGCAAGAAAGTGTGAAGGAATGAACTCACACACCCCCTAGTGGAATCTCACTTTGGGAGTTAGAGTCATGATAAAGTTTCAAATTTTCAGAGAATGATTTCAAAGGTCAAAACTCATTCAACTAAGGACTTCTTTATACTATTAAAAACCCTTATCATTGTTTATACATTTCTTGCACTATCAGAAAATATGTGGTTAGACCATTGTGCAAACCACTCAATTTGTGATTATACCACTATAGTGGGTTTTGAATAAGCTTAGTGGTTTAAAGTAATGGTTGGTCCTTGGTTGGATAATAAAACCATTAAATAGATGCTTGGGTGGTTTGGTTCAAATTTTTTTGTATGGTTTTTTTAGGGTGCCTTGGCAACAAATGTATTCATTAGTGGTTCTTTGGGTGGTTTTAAGTGGTGTTCATTAGGATGATTGGTCAAGCCCTGATTGATTAATCAAACAGAATTTTGACTTGTCAAATGCCACATGGCATTTAAACATCGACCATCCAAGCTAGGCCACATGGCATTTAGACATTGGCCATTTAGGCTTGGCCATGTGGCATTTAAACATTGGCCACCTAGGCTATGCCATTTAGCTAAAATCTAAATGACCTAGGTTAAACCTAAGTTAGGCTTAAAATTAAGTACTTAAGTTTAGGTCTTAGAACTTAAAGTTTAAGCTTAAACATTTAAACCTAGGTCTAAGAACCTAAAACCTAAAGCTTAAACAATTGCGCCTAGGTCTAGGAACCTAAAGTAGGTTTAGGCAACCTAGGCTTACCCTGGGAGCCTATGCTATGTCTTTTCCTAGGTTGCACCTAAAGTTAGGCCATTAGATTTAGGCCGCCTTGATTAAGCCTACACCAACGTAAAAAAATCTTATTTTATTATAAATTTGGCTTTTAAAGTTGAACCATTTGAATTGGCATATCCCAAATGGCCCTCCTTTTTAATATTTTTTATGTATTGGATATTTGGAATGCTTCCATTTATATTTTTCATAACTTGGAAAGGATGATAAACAATATAGGGGAAACTTTTGAGAAGGAGAAACATTAACATATCCATACAAAACTAGAATATTTTAGTTCATACAACATAATCCTTAAATAATTATGTGATGCACATTAATGAAGTAAAATAAATAAATAAGGAGGTAAGTAAATAATATGTTAATTAATAATAATTAATATCTAATTATATAGTTGTAATTAATAATTACAACTATATAATAAATCTTTTAAATTATATAAAATATCAATATAATTATAATGAATTATATTGTTGATTGATAATTACAAGCATATTGTAATTAATTCTTTACAAATTTGACCTCATTCATTTTATATTATTAAAAATTTATTTGCAATAATTAATATTTAATTATTTAGTTACACACTAGATTATTCATGTACTTTAGGTAAATAATTAAGTAACCAACTAATAATGTATTACATAGGTATGATTATAGGTATCTAACTTAACTTAGGTGTTGTTAGTTAATTATATTGAAGTAAATAATGGGAGTTATAAGTTACAATAAGTAGTACATATATGTTTGTAAAGTAGGGTACTTAGGGTAAAGTAAGGTAGGTATATAGGACACAATTTATTTAAGTTAACATAAGGTATGTAAAATTAAGTAAAGTATACATATGGTATGTAATTTAGGATATTTAGGGTAAGGTATAAGTAAATTAGATGAGGGTAGAATAATATATTTAAGTATTTAGAGTATTCACTTCTAGCTTACATATGTTAGGCAGTATTTAAATAATGTAATTTGGCTAGGGTATAAAAAACAATTATTGAAATATTTGACTCTTTTAATTGTCAAAAACCATCTTCCTTTACAATTTGTAGAAAGTAATTGGTTAAAAAGATTTAATATGCATTTGTGTCCTAAAATTTTTTTCCCTTTAGAAAAACAATTTCTAATGAATTATTGCTTGGATTAGTGGAAAAAACGAAACAATTATATGTTTTACCAGCTTTAGTAAAATTTCATTTTACAACTACAAGCTTTGATCTATGGATGTAAAAACCTAGCCATGATATTTTTGCATAGGTGATTAATTTTTTAGGAGACGATTGACAACCAAAGCACATTACCTTTGGTCTTTTTGAGCTAATAAACACTATTGGACAAACTTTGGTTAAAAAGTTGATAGAATTGTTGGATAGTTATGCATTGAGGAGAAAAATAATTGTTTATGTTAAGGATGAGGGATCTAATGTAAATATAATGACTACAACTTTAAAATCAATTGTAAGTTGTGATATGTTGGGTTTAGAGGAAAGTTTTTAGGGCAATTGTTTTGGGCATCCATTTTCCAAGGCTTACCAATATGCTACAACAAAGGAAAAAGTTTGCAAAGATTTATGATATGTGTCAATCAAATATGCTAAAGGAAATTTGCAAAAATGCATAACTTGGCCAAAATAATCTGGAAAGGTTAGGCAAGAATGGGAAAAGGCAAGTGTAAATTCAAGGTTTCCCCCTTGAAAATTGAATAATCTAGTGCAGATAAGGTAATTTTTTAATTTTTTAGAATTTTTTATATGCACAATTTTTGTCAATTTTTACTTTGCATAAAATTGTTTTCATTTTTTCAATTGCTATTGTGCATAATTTAAATTTTTCTTTTGTTGTTGCAGATTTGCTACCAAAGTTATCCTATTCTAAGAGGCTTTGTAGGTCAAAGAAGCAATTATATTATGTTACAGTAGGTAGAATTCTGTGAGAATGAGTGCAAGAGTACCACTTCCTTTGACATGGCACATTTGTCACATCATTGTTGATTCTCTTGGCCCTATTGTGTTTGCTTGTATTTTGAACCAATCTAAGGGTCATTGGTTGTTAAATGATGCACTAAATTTTGCCATATCCATGAGTCTAAAATTTAGAGATGAAATTGATTTTGTAACCTTTGACAACTTAATGGAAGAAGAAGGAAATGTTGCTTATGAGTTGTCATGTTTGGCCTCCAACATAAAGAAGGAAGTTTTTAGGTTTTGGATTCTTTTTTTTCCTTCTTAGACAATATGAGGAAAGGAAGGCCTGTAATATGTTTTCCTTAATGTTGGATCCTAGATTTAAAACTCTTCATCTTGTGTCTTCATTTATTGGTCGTGAACAAGGGAAGGCAATTGTTGAAAAATATGACAAAAAATCTTTATTTCCTATG
>Ga0209611_10012771_pt1 | contig 11715 bp, 4 predicted proteins | sample S1TSphgellanicum_3_FD_187693 | JGI IMG/M metagenome (GOLD analysis project Ga0209611, IMG submission 187693) | Host-associated microbial communities from peat moss isolated from Minnesota, USA - S1T2_Fc - Sphagnum magellanicum MG (SPAdes) (version 2) | ecosystem: Host-associated > Plants > Peat...
TCTCTCTCTCTCTCTCTCTCTCTCTCTCTCCATTGAACATTCATCACTGGTTATGACTCATAGTTAAGTCCATTTAGAAGGCCCATATAGCCCTAATTGTCCTTTTCCGCAACCTCAACAAGTTGTTCATCAAAAGCTCAAAGAAATTTTCTCTAAAACATTAGTTGTGGAACCATCATCATATTAATTTAAACCAAGTGCACAATTGCTGGTACCAAGGTGCAAAATTATGCACTTCTAAGGGGGTATTAAAAGGGCATTAATATGCTTAAGAACCCACTTATTAGGGGTATATTATTACACTTAGCTCAACTTCTCCCAATTGTTCGATTTAAGTGAAGCTTTGTTCTCAATACCTCAAAAGACAAAAATTAATAAGAAAATTAATTCTGGAAGCCTTCCGTGGATGAAAGGTGTACTCTTGTGTCACTTCTCAAGAGTTACAAGGCATTCAACCTTCCAACCACTTGGGTAATTTAGCCTTTATTTTGGGTTTTGTGCCTTATTGCCCTTGGGACATTGAATGGTCATTTGCTTAATATACTTACATATTAAGTAGAAGTGGCCAAACTTTGAACAAGACAATAGCCCAAGTGATTAGAGTTACTTGTGGTTGCCTTCCATGGCATTAATGAGGGCTTGATCAAAACACTACTAGCCCATACCCGGCCCTATATATATATATATATATAGTGTGGTCACCTCATCAAACAAGTGACCAAGAGTAACCAAGGTTACCTTGGTTTCAAACCTTAGGGGCAGGTAACCTTGGTGCAAAATTACCATCAGATGGTTAGAAGCGACAATCCAATTTTTTTCAGAAAGTTTGTGTCTTTAAGAAACTTGAAGAAGTTTTCTGAAATGTTGTATCTTTTAGAGCCTTGAAGATGATCTCACATGGGCCACACTAGTTAGTAGTTAGAAAGTCACTTTCTAACCCTAGTCAAGGCTCTGAAAGAAATGGAGGGCTTAGCCCTTTAAGGTATGAACACTAATCATACTTAGTTGGCAAATTAAAGTGTCTCCCAAGTTGGACCAAGTCTAGTTAGTAGTAGTGAAAATTCAAGTGATTATGGTGCTAATCAAGATTTTGATTATCTTAGTTGGCCCGAGACCTCATTTTATATCGAGCCTAGAAATTTCTTGCACAAGACACATTTATCTCTTAAGGAAGGTTGTTTGTTTGTTTTGTTTGTGAGGTTGAGATCTCCCAAATCATGTGGCCACCTTTTGTGCTCTTCATACCTTTGGATTGCCCTTGGTGAGTAGGGGTGCATTGAGGTGGTTTTGGAGCACTTGTTTTAGACTGACCTACTATGCAAAAGTTATTGAAATATATTGAATAATTTTGTCAACAAAATCAAAACTAAATATTTTAGGGAGATCAATGTGGCAAGCTCTTGGTATTGTTGAAAAGCTCTCAAGATGGGTGGGGTTTCTTGAAGGTGAAATTTTCATAATTTTTAGACCTATGGTAAGGAACATGTATATTGAGTAATTTTGAGTAATTTCCATCACTGGAATTCATTTAAAATTTTAAATATTTTTTTCACAATTGAGCTCTATCATCAAGGTCCTTTTCACACTTGAAACAGTTACATGATCTGTTCACACTTGGGCTTGTGGCACAAGTCACACTAGTGAGAAGTTAAAAGCACATGTGACTAGCTCATAGTTTCCCCTCACCCACCCACCCACCCACCCAAAGGTCTGGTTTGGGTAGATAGAAAAGTGTGCTCTTTCCCTGGACCTGACTTAGGACTACTATCTAGATTCTTCTCTAAATCCAAGTCTTTTGATGTGCATGTACTCAAGCTCAAATTCAGACAACTTTGTTTATGTCACAAGAAAAGAAAAATTGTGAGATAAATTGAATGGCTTTCAATCAATTTTGCAACTATATATGACCACCTCATATGTACCCATGAATCAAACAATGCAAGGGATAGACTATTGATCAAGGTATTATGACAACATGTCAACTTGGCCTTCAAACATGGTCTCAAGTATGAAGCTTAAACATATATATGGTCAAGGGATGGATGTTGCTTAGGGTAGGTACAAGGAAGGGGGGTACCCACACCAAGGTTTGGCTTGTAACTTGCAAAGAAAAATGTGATTTTCAATATCACCACTAAAGGTGAAATCAGGTACATTTTCTTATGAAACATTTACATGCTGGCTTTTAACACTACAACCTTGTGTTCAATAGTGGACCCTAATCATCTTGTTCTTTAGGGACTAGCTCCAAGCTCAGGCCCCATAGTGTTGCAACTTCCATGTCCTTCTATATGGAAGGACACTCTGCAGGTTCACTTACACTCCCCTTTGTAGTACATAACTTACATGTTGCATCATGTTATAGTGCACACTTCAAGTTGCCAGAAGTTATGACCCATTTGGCCTAATCCTAATCCCTAGGGATGTAGCACAGGCTTTATAGAAACAACCACTAAAGACAATTTGTTCAAATCTGAGGAAAATTTATGAATTTTATATCCAAAGTTCTCACAAGAGGCCCTATTCACACTTAGTTGGTAAATCATGCATCTAATTATATAAGAATCTCTTTTGCAAGTAATTTTCCCATGGAAATAAATAAATTAATTGGTCAACACATGAACAACAAGACACGTCTAGAATCCCTTGTGAACTAATGCTAGTGAACTCTTGTGCTATTGGCCCAAACTTGTGTATTAAACCTCTTGTAAGGTCACACATCCCAATACTATTTTCATTGAAATGAGCTTATGAACTTCAAAGTTCTTTTAAATGGAATCTTGTTAAATTAAATTTTTATTTAATTTCCAGAGATAAAACCACAATCTAAATTCAATAAGTTTTGCTCTGCTGGTGCCAAAAAATATGCAAAATGACAAACATGCACAATTGCTTAATCAAGGGCCTTCTAGTAGTGTACCAAAGGTTAGCTTACCATCCATGCTAGAGGGATGGATGGTAAGTGCTCAAGAAACAGTTTTCTGGTGGATTCCAGTTCAGTAGCTAACCATTGTGGTTAGCTCAGTTGCTTTTTTCTACCATCTACTTGCTAACAACAGGCCTCTTGTGGGTTGTTAGTAGGTAGGTAGTAAAGAGAGCCATTACCTATGCATGGGCCATCTACTTGCCAAATAGTCACCTATTTCCTACCTATCTACCTATATATAGGACCTACTTCTGACACAGAATGGGTTACCAAGGTGAAACCAGATATGAACTCAGTTGAGATTCATCAACAACTGAGTCATCAAGGATTGGATTCCACTCCCATGAGAGAATTACATGGCTATAGATAAAACTCAAGTGCACATTTGTTTATGGAGACTAGTATGATGTAGGTTGCAATTTTCCCAATTGTAGCCATCTTGCTCTAGTGGTTTTGCATGTTGCTAGTTTTCCTTAATGCACGTACTGAAGAGGACAGACAGATGCAACAATCACAATTTATGAATTATGCACACTATTACATGATATGTAGCTTGTCCTCTTCTTTTTGTGGAAGAAGAATGCACCACCTTCATAATATTATGATTTGCCAACCATGAGCTCGACAAAAGTGTCAAAGTTGGGCATAGTCTTTTAGTGGAAGGTAAATTGGGTGACAAGCAACCACCAAACTTTATTGCAGTGTTTTTTTCTTTTGAACAACCCCCATGGACTTGTGGGAAACTTTCCTTAGGGACTTTCACTTTGAATTTGGTCTCACTTTAGCACTTGATATAGGTATATAACACGTTCATGTTGATTTTATTGGCCTTGCCTTAGCAGGCAAGGATATTGTGTTTAGATTCACTATAGAGTGTAGTAGCTTCAGAAATTTTGCCCCCCACTAGGTAATAGGTCTATTTTTATATGAGGATTTTTGAAATATGATGTTTTGGCTTCTGATGAAAACTGGAGATTAGTTATAGAGTTATAATATCTTCAAGGATTTTGGTTTCTTTTAGAGGATTTTTTAAAGATTATATTTTTGCATGGTGAAATATTTGAGTTTCCACAATTCTTCTTTTGCCCTAAGATACTTTTTAATGTAAATGGCAAGGCTACTCCTTGTTATCATGGGTTTGTATTATGAGTTCAGCTTTATCATTCTCATTTGCCAGTTATTTCCAGATTTCTGTATTAAGTCTCAGTAGACCTGTAGAAAACAATATAAAAGGATGCTTATAGAGGGCCCATTTTTAGCAAGTTATTTTATGAAGGATTAATGTGGTCTTGAGCTCTCTAATTTGGCTGATATAATTGGCAGGCAAACTGTAATCACATGTACCCAATACAGTTCGTTTTTTTAATTTTTCAAATTGTACTTTTGTCTTTCCAGATTGTTTTTTTCAAGCTCATCTATTTTATAAAAGTGCAGTAAGTGCACATTGGATCCTAGCTTTAGGTGTCGCAGACACACATGGATACCCCTCAGACCAACAAAAATTGACATAATTTCTAAACAAATTGGGTACAAACCGACCAAGAAGCTGTTAATGTAGTAGGGCACAAGAAGTTCAGAAGTTGTGTCCAGTGGTCTCCAGAAAGACATCTAAGGTACTTGCAGGCTTTGGACTTACAAGAGTAACTGACCTGTTCCCTGGTAGGCCACCCTTACATAGGCCCTTAAGTTGTCCCAAGCTCAAGATTGTAATGGAAAGGGCCTTGGATCAACCAAATCTTAAAGTTTGGCAGGACATTCATGAGTTGTATGATCTAAGTGCTAGGGGTCCTTGTGCTCAACTGAAGAAATTTAACAATAATTGTACATGTGTGTCCAAATTTCTGACACTCTCTTGAAGGTTTTTTGCAGTTTCAAATATATTATTATTGATAGTGCTATCTGATATATTGTTGATAGTGCTGTCTGTGCCATTGTGCACATATTGTAACATGTAGTATATGAAGTATAATATACATTTAACTTGTTTGAAATTCAATTTCCCTTCAAAATTGACAAGTTTAGTTTTTAGTGAATTTCCAAGGACAAAGAAATTTATTGAAAATTCAATAACCCCCAACACCATAGGTCTGAAAACTATGAAACCACCCGGATGCAACCCTACTCATTGAGAACTTTCCAATAATCTACCAAGAACAAAGCCTAAGGCTCTCCAAGTGGTTTGAGAGATCTCAACGTGACAAAACAAACAACCTTCCCTAAGGACTGAGGACAGACTCCAGTTGCATGCACCTACCCACCCATCAGCTTCATAGTTTTGACAAAGACAAGCTAAAATTTGGATAATCCACCCTAAATGCCTGATATGACTACCAAAATGAGACTAATCATAGCTGATCATGACAAAACATGAGTGTGTTCAAACCATATATGCATTATCACTTTTGTTAAAGGCAAGTTTCATTCGAGATCCTTGAAAATTTAGATCAGGCTATTAAGCCTGTGTCCTCACATCCCTCACACTTGAAGTTAAATACCTAGCCCTGAAGATTTGGACCATGGCATGTAAGGCTAAGTTTTGTTTGCATGCCAAAAAAGACTCCCCATTTTTAAAATTAATTGGGAAAAACTCTGGCTTGTGGTGGCAAGGTACTGAATTAGTGCTTGGAGTGCAGCTGGCTTGCTGGTTAGCATGTGAAACATTTAATCAACCAAGTGTCCTGATATATTGGTAAACTTCTCCTTGACAGCAGATGGTCCTCAGTGTATGATGGTTCCTTGAAGTGGTAATGTACATCATGATATAACCCATATCAAAGGTACACATATTCTAAACAATATAAAGCAGTGCTAACCAGATGTACACTAGCAATTATCAAAGGATTGCTCAAACCACTCTGTTCCAGAGCTAGCTACTACCTGACCTACATGGATATAGGGTTACTTGCAGGTTTGTTACTTGCAGATATACTTTTCCTACCTACTGACCTATGATGCTTACCTACTTACATGGGTAGTTCACCTGGGTAGCGTGAGAGGGAAGTAGGTTGAGGGTTAATGGTACAGATGTTACCAAGGTGGAACCTTGGTAACTCATTTTGGGGTTCATCCACAACTGAGTCAATAATAGTGGGTTTCCACTAGTTATGATCTACCATGGTAATCTGGCCCAAGTGGTCCAGTCAGTTGCTAACTAGATTTCTAAGAGTGAAAAATTTGAATATTTGGAGGACATGAAAAATAGGTGTGCAACTCTAACTAGAACGTGATTCATTAGGCTCTGCACTTTCTGATATACACAATGTCCACTCTAGATGAATTTGTCCAGAGCTACTTTATAGTTGTTTATCTTCTTGAGTCCACCCATATGTTAACTAGTGTTCATATGCACAGCTTTCATGGACCATGCATGTTCTCGGTAGAGTAGTAATTTAACTATATACAATGAGTGTTTTAAGGGTTGGACACTCTTCTTCATGATGGTCTTACTTTTAATGTAACTAGAGTTCCAAAAAAAAAGATAAAACCTTATTATACCCATGTTAGATACTTCCCTTGAAGGGTAAAAGAAATATTCATTGCCAGCTAATTCTACACTAAAGAAAAATTTCTGTTCGTGCACAGTACAACGCAGTACATGCCAACACACCTTTTATTAGTATTATTGGGTGTCCAGATGAAGCAAAAATTACAAGCCAGAGAAGTTCTTCAAACTTGAAGCAATTTAAATTTGGAAGAAAAGTATGATATTTACACCCACACAGCCCAAAAATTAAAAAATAAATAAAATCTGATTCCTTGAACCGTATATATCTTTTAATAAACTCTTATATGGACTTAAAACATTACAGAAATTAATTCAAACCAACACTACCTAGACTACAAAAAGGAAGCACATGACACTAAAAGCTTTGGAAGTTTTCTACACACCCATGGAACCAAAGTTTGCCTAACAAATTTGGGTCCATGCAATTAATAATATATGGACCCATCATCAGTCCCTCATGGTAATTACCTTATCTAAGACACTCGGATAACTTTCTAGTTTCTTTTGTAGGGAAGGGACGTACGTACCTTAATATAATATTTATGAATAAATGCCTCCTCAATAGAATAGGAGGAGCTGCACCTTAAAGGCCTATAATTAAGGCTTCTAATAACACCCAAGTTGTAGCTGGTGTAAGAGGCCTAGTCTTGTAGGCTAAGGAGCTCCCAGCTCAGCCCACAGAGCTATATTTAGAGGTCATGGATGGCACTCTGGAGTTCAGTAATTAGTTAATATATTAGTTAATTAATTAGTTAGTTATTCATGATTAGGACTCATGACACTGGAATTAATTAGTGGGTGATCATATCACTGATCTATTGAATCTAGGGAAGCTAATTGACGTGTGATATTATTAAAGGGGCTCGTATAAAGAGCTTGTCCCGGATTAGTAGCTTGCGGAGTGGCAAATTTTGCAACGGTTATTAAAACATCCTTTATAATTATATATCATGCAACTACTAGAACTGTTATAAGAGCTTTAGTGACGGTTTGGAACTTCCTCCCATGACAGAGACTTACAAAGGACGTCGACGCTAGCTCGACTCATGAGTCCTTACGTCTCTAGACCGGTTATAATAAGTGCGGAGCAGCAGCAGCAGCTTGATGTTGTTATGTGATCATCATGACTTTGATGCTATATAATCAAGTTCATGAGAACTAACAAACTAGTTCACTAGCTACTACAGTAGCTAGTAGCTAGCCGGGAGTAGTGGCAGGTCGTTGTGATGATCAAAGAGACCATGGTTTAGTGACCACTCAGGTTTTTATATATTTATATATATATATAGCATTTGGGGAGAAAAAGGAGAGCTGATGGGTGTCGTTGATGAGAGACCCATCAGCAACTAGCTAGCATGTTTTAGATATATGCTAGCTGCTGTTGCTGCTGCCTGATCAAAACTCTCAGTTTCAATGTACCCGCGAGCTGCTGCTGCTGCTGCTACTTTTAAGGGAAGTTGGGTATAAGCTGCACTAGCTAGTTACTTAGCTAGCTAGCTTGCAGCACTCTATTGTCACTAGTTGGTACTCCTTGCACCTCCTGCAGCCATGATAAGACTGATGGAGAAATATACATTTACTTACACACAGCTAGAACTGTGGGCCGACGTGTAGTCCAATTGTATTTGTCCCTTTCTTTAGGTCCCGTGCCACAAAGTTTTAGAAATTTTCTTTTCCTGGACGTCTTATTATATATAACCACTAACTAGTCAGAACTTCAAGCTGGTCATGTGGAGTTCATCAAACGCATACTGCATGCATATAACTCCTGTTTGTACTACGGCACAAAAGAATTCTTTTATAGAACTATATACGGTCTTGAACACTTGTACTATATGCAGATACAATTATATACATACATAGCTCGACAATATTGTGACTTTGAACCTCCTCATGCAGTTGGAATCCTGCATATTTGATGGATCAATATCTGTGACAAAACATTTATTACATATAAGTGGCACCAAAATATTTCTTCTTTGTTAAATCCTTAAACTTAGGGTTCCTCCTCTTCCTTAAATTGCATCAGGTCCATCCTAGCTACCTACATACCCATCACACTTAGAACACCAGCTGCATGCAAAGATTTTTGCAAGCCCTGAAAATATGTGTGTGTGCAACTACTTGTTAATCAGGAGCTAGATCTAGAGACCCGCTGGCGACACTCTACACTCCACAATGGTCTAAAACTTAATTAATTTGGGATCATGTAAACTTGCACAGTCCAACAAGCAAAGATGTCACAGAAATTATGAATTTGAAATCTGGAGTATTATAAATATGGCAATCGGGTACTATATACTTATGGGATATTGGCAATGTGTTCTAGCTTGTACCAAAATCAATTGGTGCCAAAATATTTGAATTTTGGACTTATTATATACTCTCTGTGAGCATGTACTTGGGGGTGGCAAGCTACTGTGGAGAAGTAATGATTCTAGCACTCAGTGAAATAACTCTGATAGTGATTGGAGAGCCCCCCTCTACCTTATGTGAAATGAGGAACAAGCTGTGCAATACATATCCATCATTCCAGCTCACACTCCCTGCTGCCTGCAGGTTCTCAGTGGTGGTCCCTTTGCACTTGCCATCATTATTCTATTTGCTAATATTGCAAAATGGACCATTCAAGCTGCCAGCTTCATTATTCCATGATTTGCATATTTTTCATATTTGTGAGAACCAATATTCATGATACAAAACCTAGCAAGCGGATATACATACATGTACATACACACATACATACATCTACACCTATCATATATGTATGATCAGTTGCTGCTTGGGTCCACCTTGCTATACATGGTTAGGCTGGCCCAGGAGAAGACCTAGCTACCAGACCTAGTGCATTTTATAGATCATGTTATCCAAACCCTAAGCTGCATGGGTGAAACCCCTAAGAACTTAATCTCTTCTTAGCAATAGTGGGTGTATACCAATATGTATACATTTGTGATGGTGGTTGACATCCTTTGAACATAAGAATCCTACTTGGGAATTGTGAAACTGTACAAAGCAAAGCAGAGCTGAAAAATGTCTGTTTTTCAAGTGAATTTGATGGAGTCGATCATTGTCCATTTTGTGGATGATCTGAACACAAAAACACACACACACACACACACACACATATATATAATGAGCCCACACTTATGGAGATCTTCTTATATACGATCACTACATGGTGAAATTTGTAGCATTTGGAATTCTAAATCAGAGTTGTTGCAGGAGAGATCAACTACAACCCACTGTAGCTTCTTGAAGGGAACTACTACAGAACTAATTAACCCCAAGGGAAGGCTTGGTCTCCTCAGGACTGGCCGGAGAAGAGTGTTTCAGTCCTGCCAATTTCAGGATTCCCTTAGATCTTCGCCTAGAGCAAGATAAGGCAATAGAACCCTTGGCCTATAATATATATCCATAGGCCAAGACTATTGGAATCTGGACAAATTTCTCTGGAACTAGGTTTTGCCCAAGAATTCTACATGGTTTATGGTATGAAGGGTAGACTAAAGGGACATCTCAAAACACGTCTAGTGTGTCCACTTTTGTGTCTAGGTAAGGACCAGGGTGCAGGGTCATCCTAAGCCCTTTGTTTCAGGAATGATCCCCACCCATATGGATCTTACCCATCATCATAAAGCCCCTGGAGAACTTATCATTTAAACCTAAACATAAGTGGAATAGAAGGTGGTCTAGGTAGGAGCCAAAATGCACCTTATGCCTACAAGTGGCCTCTTGCACCCACTGAAATAGGAGGCAACTTCCACATACAAGAGGCCTCTTCAGTAGGGTAAGGACCAAGAACAGAACTGTTTTGGAAATATGGGCTGGGCACGAGGCACGAGGCTAGAGTGAAACCCAAATTCCCAAAACCGACCCCTTCAAGGTCCTTTGCTTTTAAAACAGAGGGCGGTGATTCTATTTGGGAGGGAAGCATGGAAACTTACACATACTTGATTCCTCAAAACGAGGAGTCTTACTTAGGTGTAAGGCGCCCTCCACAATGCACATTCACTAGAAAAATTCTACTAGTTCCTTACCTCTAGGGCTAACGTGCCTCCTAATTATGAGGAGGCATTATTAATGGGGCCTCCAAATACACTTATGAAATTTCCCCATGTGCTTTATCTAGACTTTAAGAAACCTCTTTGTAATACTTATTAATTCATTCCAGGTGCAATTAGGGTACAGTTAAGTAGCACCTTGAGAAAGAAAAAAAAAAGGCAGATATTAAAGTGTGTAAAAATAAGGAAGGTACTGTTCTTAAACTTAAGTTCTTCCTCATAAACTTCCCAAATAAGCCTGAACATAATTTCCTTGAATTCCATGTGCTCTAATTAATGTGAGGACTTGAATTTCAGATTTAGGAAACTAGGTGTATATATCTAAGTTGCCTACCTAGCTAGATGGGTTTGATTACAGAGCAAATTAAGGATAAAATTTTAGTTTCATGTGAATGTTTGGACATAAACATCTAATCATGAAGTGCTAAAACAATTTCACAAGGTGTACATACTGAATTAATCAGTGCTTGTGCAAACCATTAGTCTTGAGCCATTAGTACAAAATATTAGGCATTGTGGTGTGGTACATTACCATTGAAGACGAGATTTCACTAGTGGTATAATTCCTGGAATTGCATTCCAACTCTCACAACTCATGAATAGATTTTCACAATCCTAAAACCGCACAAAAATAGATTCAGTTGCCACTCAATTAGATCCCAAATATGATGAGCATTTTATACAACGATAACTTTGATCAATTCTCGCTAAGCATGTGTGACTGATCAGTGATAACTTCTTCCCTGTGCCATGGCCCATATGTCATGAAAATCATTTATATCCGGGGAAAAAAACCTTGTCACTTACATTTTTTACAAAATTTTAAAATGAAATCAGTTCAAAACTAAGTTTTTTCTAATAATTTAATTAAATTTTATAAAATTAAAAGTCATAGTTAAATGTTTACTTTGTTTGCAAATAAGAACTTTTCAATATTTTTCAATTCCAAAAAAGTTACCATCTTTATTTAAATTAAAAATTGGAAGTTGTAACATTTACACTTCTGTTACAGTTAGGTAGCAAAGTAATACCCAAGTTCGAACAAAGAGGCTACATAGAAAATACAAAGAGCTGCGACACCCCAAGCCTGAAAGTATTTCATGTTTTTACCAGTGTTGGGTGGTTCTTTATTTCTATGGAGAACCTCTGGTTCGGGTTCTAAGAAATAATTTATCTAACGGTTTCAGTTCCAGTTCCACGCATAATTGAAATCAGTAACC
>Ga0209611_10012772_pt1 | contig 11715 bp, 17 predicted proteins | sample S1TSphgellanicum_3_FD_187693 | JGI IMG/M metagenome (GOLD analysis project Ga0209611, IMG submission 187693) | Host-associated microbial communities from peat moss isolated from Minnesota, USA - S1T2_Fc - Sphagnum magellanicum MG (SPAdes) (version 2) | ecosystem: Host-associated > Plants > Peat...
CCGAAAAAAAACAAAAAAAAGGTTTTGCAGTGCTTTTGGCGTTCTGTGTGGGGTGTTTTTGGGGGAATTTGGCGTTTTTGGTTTCTGGTTTCGTGTTTTGCAGCGTTTTGCTGGCGATGGCGGGGGATCATAGAAGGAGCGAGGGAGCGAGAGATGTGCCACCAGCGGCGCATCTGCTTTGCTGCTCCTGCTGCTGTCGTCGTCTTCGTCGTCTTCGTGGCAGCAATTTTAGTTGCTGCACCACGTGAATGGAATTATTATATTCTTCCTCTCTAGGTCTCTGCATTTTCCGATGATTGTGCAATTGCGTCCAAGCACAGAAGAAAACATATCTCAGGCAAGAAGAGAGAAGAACAACAACAAAGAAAGCAAGAGGAGATTTCTTAGCTATCCGCAGTTTTTTCTAGAGCAACAGAAAAGGAAAATGCCGGTGTTGTTCGAGGATTTGTTGTTGCAGGAGAATGGTGTTGGTAGTGGAAAAGCCGGGACGAGATCGTGCGAGTGCATTTGATCGGAAAGCCAGAGAAGAAGAAGGAGAAGCAGCAGAAGCAGAAGGGGGGAAGGACGGCGTGGGGGAAGTAGATCAAGAAGGGGAAGAAGGATGACGAGGACGATTCAGAAGGAGGGATGGATGGTAAGGTATGGACGACGCAAGATCGGCCGCTCCTTCTTCCACAAGCGGTACTTCGTGCTCGAATCGCTGGTGCTGGCTTACTACAAGCGCAAGCCGTCTGACCAAGAGGTGCGGCTATAGTCTCGCGCTTTGTTATTGTTGTTGTTTAAAGGATTTTCATTTTTCGCATGAGGCCTCGTAGTACGCAATGATCCATCAAGTGTACAGCACCGTAGGTCTTCTCTTTTGGTGGCGTTCCCGGATCTGTCAACTTCCTCTCTTTTGCTGGTTTTGTGAATTAGGGTTGAGGTTCAGCCGTTTGATCCCAGATGTGAGATCATTCCAGCAGAAAGCAAATTTTAGATCGTCAAATTTGAGACACATTTGAGCTTTGCAGACTTCAAACTGAGATGGCAATGACATGTGAATTCTTTTTGCGCAGGTGCCTCTCAAGTCAATTGCCATTGATGGAAATTGCAGAGTGGATGATCGAGGGCTGGAAACTCACCATGGACATGTGTGTTGAAAAATCCTGCTGTTTTGTGCTGTCCAAACATATCTCATGTGCCATTTCAGCTCTTCTTTTGGATTGAATTGTCCTCTCATTAGTAGTGTTATTGTGTAAAGCCTCAAATAAATCTGGCAAGTATGACTGTCAATATCATGTGTTCAGGGTTTCAGCTCACCTTTCAGTACCAGTAGATAATGATACTTGGCAGTAGTATCTCACAGTATAGTTGACTGACAAGGGTCCATCTGATCTTCTGCATATGTACCAAATGGCACAGTATGAATGCAATGCATTAGACTAATCCTGTAATGCAGGATGCACCATGACTTCAACATTGTTAGTGGTACTTTCTCCTCTGGCTTTATTCTTTGCATAAATGGCTTGGGCACTTGGTCATCAGAGGCAGCCAGACCTGTGGATAAAAATTGCTAGACTCTACAAGGCTCTATTTCTGAAACCAATCAGCAGTACAGCAGACTTGCAGACCAAAAATGACACTTATGTAACTGGATTGGTTGATGCTGATGCAATGATCTGCAGAGATTACTTGGTCCTGATTACGAGTTGTCAACAGACTGTATCTTATGGCAGGAGTATGCACAAAATAAGAACAGCATTTTCTGTGTGGCACCTCCATGTGGGTACTGATTTCTGTTATTTACCTTTTCTCACTGTGATGCAGGCTGTGTATATGTTATCAGTTTACAGCAAGAAAGACCGTTCCCACCGTATTACAGTACTTCTTTTCTCTCAATTCTTGTTGATGCTCTTTTCATCACACAGTAAGAGACTTGCTGGGAAGTTTCCTTGGGCTTTGGGTCCTTTGGATCAAAGATAAAGATCATAAATCGGAGCAGCTTCTCTTTTCTTTGTGTGTACATCCATCTTCATCAGCATGGCAAGTTATGTTGAGTTGTCTCCAGAGAACTCCTGTCCATGCCATTTATAGGTTCTTTGTTATGTACAGATGGGAGCACTGAATATTCAGGAGGCATGCGCATGGAAAGAAGCTCTAGAATATGTGATTGACCAGGTAATAATGATTGCTCCATTGCTGGCAATCCATTCATCAAAGACTTGAATTGTTCATCATTAGGTGGATATAGGCTACTTCTGTCTTTCTTTTTTGCTCTGAAGGTTGCAACTTATGCAGGGAGGTTGAGAAGTCAATGATCTTGTCTGAGGGCTTGCTAATGGTATTAGCTTATTCTGGGCAGTCCTGATGTTGGTGCTGTTCTGGATTTGGCTTCATCATGGCTCTCTGGGAAAGGGCTGCTTTTTTGGTTAAGATTCTCAAACTCTCAGCTGAATCCTCTTAGAGCACTAAGCACAGGTAGTATTGCAAAGACCTAATGAAAGAAATTGTCTTGACTTCAGTATCAAAATCAACACACAAGTGCAGGGAACATGCTCATTCCTCTTGAACATAAAGAATGTGTAGAGCCTGAGCGGACTGCTTCATCATCTGGTCGTGAAAGCCCGTATGTGTTTTAACCTGTGGTCCTTCTCTTCATTCATCTGTCTTCTCCTATTGTCAACTGTTGAGTTTGCTGAGATTAGTGCCAACCAGCGTATAGCTACAAGTGGAATGAATTTTAAAGGTCCTTTTCTATGTGTATTTGTTACTCAAGAGGACAAAGTGGGAAGTCACAAGTGGAGGAGGATGAGGACAAGGATCAAATCAGTGTTCCAAGGAAGCCAATTGGTAAGTATGAAGATGCATGGTTTTTATTTGCCACCTAGTGACAAGACTCAAATTCATGAAAGAGTGTGGCATACTGGACTAGGTAGAAAGCAGTGTGATTGCTGATTTTCACTTTGCCTGCAATGCAAGGTCCTTCAGGGTCTCTAGATGACTGGAGTGGAGGGGTGGAGCCAAGGTGGGGCCCTTTAGAGGCTGAAGCTGCTGCAGCCAGCAGACGACACTGGCACTTGGTCCGGTGCCAAAATGGCAAGGCTGTGCCTCCTTTCTTGCCTTCATGAACATGGGTGGTGCTCTACAATGGGACAGTTTTCTATTCAATGCCAATGGATACATCAGATGTTGGCTTGTTTTGGAGTTGAGGTTCATGTGATTGGGGTGCAGGGCTGCGGTTTTTTGAGGAGGTTGCAGATGTTGACAACAATGTATGTGGCTCAAGTCTTCATAAATTGCTGTTTTATTTGTAATAAGGAACTGTGCTACAACTTGAAGGATGTTTACACATGCCCATGAGAAAGAGCTTGGTGAGTTGAGATGAGATAGGATTTTGATGAGATTAGTGTCTGTGGTTTCAGGCACAGAGCCAGATCAGGGCAATGAAGGTTGTAGGTGTGATAGAGGCAACCTGTGCACACATATTTGAGCTTATTATGGGCATGGATGAAACCCGTTATGAGTAAGCTGCTTCCCTCTCCCATTTCCTTCAATGTCTCACAGGTTGACTTGTGTTTTGCATTGAGTTGCTCACAGAGCTATTGGTGCTTGAATGGCAGATGGGACTGCAGCTTTCATCATGGCAGCATGGTGCAGGAGGTGGATGGTCATACTGCGATTCTTCATCACTGCCTTCAGTTAGACTGGTTTCACGTGTGAGTTAGTGAGATGCTTGTCTTTCCTTTATTGGATTGTCCATGTTTCAAATTGCACCCTTGAGTGATATTTGTAGCATGATAGTATGTCACCGTATCTATTCTGATAGCATTTGAAGTAATTGTTAGTTGTGAATCTTCATTGCAACCCCTTAGGGAACATGAGGTGACATGAGGTAGCTCCATGTCTCAAGATCAAAGTCTGTTGTGCATTTCAGGGTTTTGTGGCCTCGTGACCTTTGCTATGTTCGTTATTGGCGTCGCAATGATGATGGAAGCTATGGTACATATGTTCGGAGCTACTTTGAATAAGCAATGTTGTTTTGTCAACCTGTTGTCTCTTTCTTGTCCTTTTCCTGAATATTGCTGCTGTTGTGTATGGTCAATGTGTCCTCACTTGTGGCTCTTCTGTCTCCAGTTATACTGTTTCGCTCACAGGAGCACCCAAGCTGCCCCCCTCTTCCTGGTTGTGTCCGTGCACATCTTGAAAGTAAGCTTGTTTTCTTGTGTACTGCACCTGCTTTTCTTAAGGTCTCTGGTACAAGACATTTTATTGGTTGGAAGTTGCTTGGATCACAAACACATAATATGATGGTATTGAGGTGCTTGTTAAGTCTGTGTTGCTGCCATGTAACTCTGCCAGAATTTATGTACATGAGGATGAGACATGAGGAACTTGAGTTCATTTTGAATTGGGGTAGCCATGCTGTAAGAACGTGCAGCCTAGCTCTTTAAACTCGATTGATTTGGCTTGATAGTCAGTCATGCCAGAAGTGAATATCTGCTACTATCTTTGTCTCTGGTAGTCACTATTGGCAATGAAAGAAGTTCCATGTATGTGAGGGTATGTGCTGTGTAGATGGGGGCTTTACCATTACTCCCCTCAAGCAGCGTGGAGCATTACAAGTGCGAGCACGAGTGGAGCACTTGGTGCAGATTGATTTAAGGGGTTGGGGTGCAAACTATATTCCTTTGTGTCACCGCAGCACTGTGACCCAAATGCTCAATAGTGTTGCTGGTAAGCTGCCTCAGTTTTTGGCTTTAAATCACTGTGAGATCTGGTTAATAGGCTAGCATGCATACCAGGGTGGCTATGTGGGGAGAGGAAGAGCAGGAAAACAGTATGCAAGTGAAGAGAAACAAGAATAGATTGAACTGGGTAAAGGAAGAACGCGCATGGTGGATATGGTGCAAATAGGACTCGAGGTTAACATCATGAGTCCTCTTGCTAGCCATCAATAATAATCCCATGTATGTGGAAATGGGGAAGATACTGCTGACTTCTATGGTACTTATGCAAGAGTATAAGAGAGCACATGAATTGCTGAATGTTTCTAAAGTATTTTGCAAAGATGTGTAGAACTTTTCACATACTTTTACAAATTGAATTATTTCTGCTCCAAGAGACATGTGTTAGACATAGTATGTTCTGTGCTCTAGAGCTAAGTAATCCTTATGTACCATGTCAACAAGGAAAATTTTATTGAGTTGGAAAAGTTGTATTGCAAATGGCTCATCCAAAGGATGTAACATGCAGGACTTCGGGAGTGGTTTGCTCAAAGGGATGTAGAGCAGGTTTCCTCACCTGGTCAAAGGATAGTCAAAATGGACTCAGAAACATTACCTGGGAAGAAGCTCAGAAAACGACAGACAGGGCTCCAGCCAAGCACTTCACTTGACAACATACTTGCTGTGCGCCACTTAGGCTTGGAAGAGTCAGATGATGAGGATGTTGTCTTCCACTCTCTTTCTGATTCCAAGGTGTGGCCTCATGCATGCTCAAACAAATGTTGTCCTTCATGGTGGTGGTGAAAAATTGTGGTGTTTACAGGTTGGTCTCTGGGTGTGGGTTGACAGACTGTGCATCGGGTGAAGAGTGCAGGCTTGCCAGGTTATGGCAAAATGCCCCTCTTAAAACTGTTCTCTAGTGGTGCTGCTTTCTCCTTCTCCTTAACTTTTGGTTTCTATCCAAATGTTGTTGTATTCTTGGACCTTTCGTAACAACCTGCTGATGGTAAATGAAGCCTTCCAATGACTAAGTGAAGAGTGAATGGTCACAGCCGGCTCTATGATCAATAGATTAGGGACTCACCAACTGGACTGTTGAAGGCTCACACACAACACTTGTTCATAGGTGCTGGTCATTGTCTTTTGAGAGCTGTGTTCATCTAGTTTTCTACTTGCTTCCCTGTTCTGGAATCTTGGATGCTGGTATCTCTGAACTTTGTTGTATGTGCTCCATATGCAGGATTTCATGGAATGAGTACTGCCATTACTGAGGAGGCTATCAACTTATCATTGTTTTCAGGTTCATTAAGCAAAGGTGCCCATGATACTGGTAAGAACTGCTGGAGCATTCCTGAGAACAACAGTTTTCGTGTCAGAAGCAAGCGATTCCTGGTTGACAAATCAAAAGTTAGTTCCATCAATCTTATCCCTTTTCATTACCAGACATGTATGTTGTCTCATGTACCTTGATGTGCTCAGTTGTTGTGGGGCTCATCACAAGGGGGCATTGGGTGCCTAATGTCTGTGGGTATTGAATGCCAGACTCCTGCAGGGGAACCATTGATGCAGCTTGTGGCAGTTGATTGGTTTAAAGACAGTAACCGCATTGATCATGTGGCGAGGCGCAAAGACTGTGTGGCACAGGTATGTCACATGTATGGCATTGTTTCTTTAAGTTTTTCATCAGGCAAAGGTAGTGAAGTGTATTCACAACCATGATTGGTGGTCTTACTGGTGTTGGTATGCTTGTGGAGAATGATGTTTTCCTTTTTTGTTCTGTGCTTGTCTCTATGGCTTCATTTTTAAGCAGGCCTTGGTTTGCTACAGGTTGCTGCAGAGAGGGGTTTCTTTACTCTGGCATTCAATGTGCAGGTAGACTGACTTTTGCATTTTTTTTCAGACAGATTGTGGTCTATTTGTGCAAGATCTTAGGACAGTATGCTTTTGGTAGGCTTTTTGGCTGTGTATGAGAGGTTTGTGTATCCACTCAGGTTGGGTAACAATAGAGACAGAAGACTGTTCATGTGCTCACTGTTATTTTCTACAGTTGAAGTGTTCTGTTGCTCTTTCATTATGATGTGGTTCACAGGTGCCAGCAACAAGTCATTACAGCATGGTGTTCTATTTTGTGGCACCCAATGCTCCTCAGCTAGGATCTTTGCTGCAGCGTTTTGTCGATGGGGATGATAACTTTCGAAATAGTCGCTTCAAACTTATCCCTTCAGTCCCCAAGGTAATTCACTGCCCTTCTCAATATAATTCTCATGCAAATATAGCTCTCAGGCACCACCTACTCCAATTCCAGTTTTAACACTGTTGTCTGTATCTTTCTTCAGGGGTCGTGGATTGTGAGGCAGAGTGTGGGCTCAACTCCTTGTATTCTTGGCAAAGCTGTAGATTGCACTTACCATCGAGGGCCAAAGTACCTTGAGGTATTTGAGTCTCACTTTGTCATTGCAGACATGTAATTTCAAGGTGTAAAAGCTCACATAAAGTTCACATATGCAGAAGCTTGAAAGACTGGTCCATGAATTGATGGGAATACTGTTTGGGCAGGTTGATATTGATATTGGATCATCAACAGTGGCCAATGGAGTGCTAGGGCTTGTGTTTGGTGTCATTACATCATTAGTTGTTGACATGGCCTTTCTAGTTCAGGTATGTCCCATGTTCTCACCTCCACACATGGTTATCATCCTAAAAGCAACTCTGGAATCAAGACTGCAAATATCAAGGGAAGTACACTTTTTGATCCTAAAAGACCTTGGACATTTTGGACAGTTTTTCAGCAATTGGGGAATATCCTGACTAAAAGAAATTGTTTGTGAATCTATAGATTATATGCTAAAATCCAGGCTGCAGGTTTTGGATAAGCTAACATCAGATGAATTGATCAAGACTGCAAATATCAAAGGAAGCACTTTTTGATCCTTTGATATCTTCCTGTTGTGGTTCTAGGGTTTCCTGTCACAGAGTTCCTTGGATTTTCTTGTGCGTTGCAGGGTAATTCTATGGATGAGCTACCAGAACGCCTAATAGGTTCTGTCCGTGTGTCTCACTTGGAGCTGACTTCAGCCATTTCACCATCAATGGAAAATAGCTGAAGTCGGCTTGTATGTGGGGGAGGACAATTCTGTTTTTGGATACAGTTTGCGTAAGTTGACTGTTCAGCAACAAATTCTGTGTAGACAGGGTTAGACAGTTTTAACCACACTTGCTTATCAGAAATTCAACATGAGATTTGCATGTGAGCAATCCCTCATGTGCAAAACATACATGCCAGGCAGACACTGCATTAGTGTCACTCCCAATGTAGTCATTGCCAATAAGGAATAGTCAGTACCATACTTCAAGCAGACTGCAACCCTGAGAACAATATACTGATAGGCAGAAGTTAATTTTAGCAATCTATGCCTTGTTTCTTTGACATTATGAGAATGAACTGCTTGGGTGGATTAAACTCTTTGTAGAAGTATTGTATCTGAGGCATCACCTGCAGTTTTGGATGAGGCAATGAACATTACTAATTAGATGTATTCTAATATCTTTCTTACAGGGTTGGCTCATTCAACCACCCTCACAAGGTATCCCCACTTTTTGACTTACATTTTCAACAACAGTTTTGGCTGTCCTCTATAGAGGAAAAAACTCGATTGAATAGCTCTTTTAAACGATGGTAAATGAATTGACCTGGCTTTCCAGCATACCGTCTCCTCTCAGTTATCTGGTAAATAATCAAGAAAGATGCATCACAAAAATATTGAATCATTTCTACAGGCAGCATGTATGTACACTAGGTAGAGATTGGTTACGGACATCCTCAATGCTATGCTAAATGTCAACACTCCAGGTTTTCTCAGCCACCATCTTTGCAAGCTTGTAATCTTTTACAGGGACTGTGGCTGTCACCTGCTCATGTGCAACAACAAAACACAAGCTTGAGAACACTCCAGTTTATTGTTCTATCCTAGACCAAACATGCTGGTGTTCTATGTATGCCTGATGTTTGCAAACTTTTTTCAATCTTTCAACACCATGCAGAGACTGAATACCGGTTTAAGCGTTACAAGTGTAGTACTTTTTGAGGAATGGAAAGAGTCTGAGAGCTTGAATCAACTTTCACAAGCTTCCTTAACACTACAACTGTACCTATATTGGGAATGATCTTCCAATTAGAAAGGTACAGAAATGGCTGGTAATGAGGAGCAACTATGAAGACTAGATTGGAAGGTGAGTAAAAGAGATGTTCGAAAATCTTTGATGCAACTTTCTACTGTGTGCACAATACAGAGAACATTACTCTCATGGTCAAACAGGGGGTAGAAGAAAACAAGGAAGGATGTAATAGAAGCCAACAATGCTTAACCAATGATGATAAGAAACCTTTCAGAGGCCGGAAGGACAGTATCGTTCACAATCCAGTTTATTCAGCCTAGTGCTTCAGAAATAGGAAGGGGAAGGCACAGAGTTACTCATACCTTGAAGTGACCATATTCCTTTGATTCCCGAGTCCATTCCAAGCCCAAATTCTTGTTGTGGCCATCATAAACAGCTTTTGCATGATCATGCTTACCAAACTTATGTCCAATGCCAAAGTGCCAGCTCTGACTTTGGAAATCATAAGAAGGCTCCAATGTGGTACCACAGCCATGCAGATATGTGTATTTTACATGCCCATGTTCTGATGCAAAACTGTATTTGGCAGTCACCTTGTTGCAGGAATCCAGGGCCAAAGTTGCTTCCAACAAAGTGGCATTACACTTCTGAGGATGAATGTAGGTAAGTTTCACCAACTTGCCAGCCATGGTTGCTCCTGTCATGAACTGAAACCTGGCAGCCTGCAGCCATCATTGTCTCCACCATTCAGCTCCTGCTATTGGACTTGGACATGTACTAGGAAAACCAGGAATATCCCCTGTAAGCAAATGGCAACATCAACTTGAGCAAAATCTCATCATCATGAGACTATTTTTATCAATTAGGAAAGGAAATTGGACGTTCTAAACAATCAAACCAACATGGCTGCTCTACAGTAATCCACTCTAAGAAACTGTCAACACAAGTATCAGACAGTCATAAACCTGTGGTTTACAATTCAGCCCCCAATTTAGTCTAGAGGACAAGGAAACTTATTCTCTTTCAGCCTGAGTGTCTCCCGCTTTGCAATTTCAGTTGAAAAGAATGAATTCCTGTCCTGAGGACACATGACAGATGATTTGTATGATTGAACTCTGCTCGTCCCTGGTGATTTCTAATTGTTTTGTTGGTCAGGGACAAGAAACCCTGATACAAAGCTCCAATTATTGTCGCCTTACAACTTCTGAATCGATATTAGTTGAAAAAGCCAACCTCTACCATACATCCCACACAGAACAACCCATGACTTGCATGGCTGAAAATTACCTCTAACATATATCCCACCCAGAAACAACTTGCGACTTGCGTGGCTGAACATTATCTCTACCATACATCCCAAACAGAAACAACATATGACTTGCATGGCGATTTATCACGTCTTAAGGATCTTAAAGCTCAAAAGCAAGAAGTATGACTCTCAAACTTCTCCAAAAACAGGTCTTGTGTGCCTTTCTCATGTCAGCATTGTCTTCACTATTCTCATTTTGGAGATTAAAGGTCTGAAACTTGATAAGTGCATAATAGACCGGTTTTAGCTGCTGGTTGATTAGGCCTGCCAAAACCTGTACCGAAAAACCTCGGAGCAGGCATGCATTGATAACCAAAACAATTTTGTTGATACTTCCGATCATCCCCCTACTGGAACTGGATCCATGGGATGATGAGAGCAAGTGGACATCAGAGTATTGATATTCCGGTTGCTCGAGGATCCCTGTCAACGACGTCCATCTAGATCAAGCACGTTTGACATCACATTCTTGGAACTGACTTGTATTGCAATATCTATTCTACTGCACCGATAAACTCGTCCAAAAATTGACAAAACGATATTTCAAAATTCGATCGACATGCTGGAGATGCGGTACCACGTTCCAGGTATATATCTATCCAATGATGCCCATCAACTATGGATCCGTTGAGAATAAGGCAGGAGATCAAGAGGACAACTATACTGGCCGCACAAATTTCAAGAGGAACACACACACACACACACACACACACACACGGATTCACGATACAACGGAAATGCAATATGGAAACAAAAAGACAGGAGGCGGATGGAGCACGCAAGAGGATGGAGAAGACAGTGCCAAACCTGTTGATGGAGATCGTAGTCAATGAGGAACGCGCCAGGCTTCTCAATGCCCAAGGAGATGCCGCGCAGGCTGCTGACTCCATTAAGGAAAGTCCAATCTGAGCACGATGCCTTGAGTTTGAGCTCTCCTGCGCCCACTGTAAGAGTTCCGGATCCCGCCTCCGGCTCCGACTCGTACTTGGTCTTCAATGCGACCCTCGTCATCTCTCTCTCTCTCTCTCTCCTCTGCGCCAAAAATGCCGTCAGTCAGACTCCCTTCCTTCGATCGATCGCCGACGACAGTCCGCAAGAGTGAAGAATCAGGCGACGCCCCCGACAAACTCTCTCTCTCCTACCAAACACGCTCTTCGTGCGTGTGCGCGCTCCCGTCACACACCACTTCGCCACTTTGCCGCCGTGCCTCTTTCACTAGGCCGCAGCCTGTGACCTCGCCTCTTTTAGTCAGGCCACAGCTTGGTGACCTTGCGCCTGTTTGGGATCGATCTTTTGGAGTTAGCCTTAAGGCCCGCACCCGAGAGCATTACCCAACAGTAATTTTTTAACACATTTTTACATTTTTTTTTCCCCCTTTCTTTACCTTTTTTTGTCTTCTTCCTGTGATGAGAAGCAGTCTCCCAATTGTCCTTCTAATAAAAATCACTAATGAAAGCTGAATGCTGGGGCACCAAATTCCCAGAACCTTGTATTTCCCTGGCCTTACTTGGCCTTTGCTAATACTTCAAGACAGAAAAAAATAAAATAAAAATTTGGTGTGAACTAACCAGGTGCACCTTATGGTTT
>Ga0209611_10012773_pt1 | contig 11714 bp, 5 predicted proteins | sample S1TSphgellanicum_3_FD_187693 | JGI IMG/M metagenome (GOLD analysis project Ga0209611, IMG submission 187693) | Host-associated microbial communities from peat moss isolated from Minnesota, USA - S1T2_Fc - Sphagnum magellanicum MG (SPAdes) (version 2) | ecosystem: Host-associated > Plants > Peat...
CCTTGTCCGGCGACATGTTGTTCAGTCACAGTACAATAAAAACAAATGATATTTTTATCGATCAATTGTAATGATTGGCCCAAGTGTTGAAACATCAATGGTCTCTTCTTTTTTAAGCTTTGTTGCAAGGTATTTTATGGTGTTTATGATGGTGCTAAGGGAAAATTGTAAACTCCATCTTGAATGTGTGAAATATTTAATAATGCTCAAATATAAAGTGTTGTTAGAGATGCTTTAATTATAAGATGTCATAAGTGAGAATTCATCCTTCACTATCACAAATAATGTCCTTAATCAACTCATAACATTTTCATGTTATATTAAAAAATTGTCAACACATCATTATAAGTATGTTCAATTTAAATCCTTTTGCATATCTAAATTTTGAAATGCAATTTTTTTCTCATAACATGTTAATTAAAGAAAATGAATACTTGTTTTCAAAGCATTTCGAAAATATATTCACTAATTTAAACATACTTTCTAAATATTTAAATCGTTTGTGAAGATTGTTTTTATTTTTTATTACATTCATAACTTCAATTATTTTATTTTATTTTTCAAATCAGGTTCAATTGAAGCAAGAGAAAAGTTGATCTAATATAACCATTCAAGGTGCTTTTAATGTGATCAAAGGAAAAAACTTATTTTCTAATGCAATGACAAAAATTTATGTTTTTTGACGTGTCATTTATGTATTGGTAAGTTTTTGCTAAAATGGACATTCACGTTATCTTTACTTTGAATATACAAAAAATTTAACAACAAACATTCATAATTTAGGAATATCGTGATTCAATATCACAAGCACATGTTCACTTTATGGTTTTATTTAATTTGGCATATCTTTGATGTTGCAAGGATATCCCACAATGTTATCATTTAATGTAACTAATCATAAAAAATTATGTTTTATTAAAAAATAAAAATGTATCAAAAGGGGAAAGTTAAGGGAAAAAATTCCTTTTGAATCACACATAATTTTGTTTTTGCTTTCATTTCATTTATCATTTAAATAAACATTTGAAATGGGTTTTGAACACAATGTTCACCTCACAATTGTTGTTTCATTTCATTTGAATGAGATTTTTTATTTAAAACTTAAATATATCACAAACTTACAATGATTCAATCATAACTTCTAATGATACATGTGATATTGGTGTAATTTTCATATGGAGTTAAAATGGTAAAATCATCCTTTATTGAAGAATGATATATTTCATGGAGTTTATCCAACATTTGAATGGTTTTTTCATTTCTTTTCATTTAAAACTTATATGATATATGAAAAATATCATAACTCTATAAACATAATATTAATGGATGAGACCATAATGAAATATATCAAAAAAAAATCAACAAATGCATTTTCACAACATCATTTGATGAACACATATGTGAGAAAATAAAGTCTATTTTTTTTCAAAGCTTATTATCAAACCAATATAGGATCCATTGAATTTCTAATAAATTGTATATAAAGCTTGAAATTTTTTAATATAATAAAAATATATAACAAATATATTTGGTACTAGTCGACCAATATGGTATTCAAACACTTTTGAAAAATAAAAGTTGAAAGTACATAAATGCATTTTATTCATGGATTAACAATGAAATGGTAAAAGTCTAATATTTCATCTATTTGAACCAATTTGGTAAAAACTAACATCTATTTAAAAAATTTACATTTAAGAACTACTTCTTCAATATCATTATCATAAAATGAAAAAATATATTCATATCATTGAAATAAATAATATATTTAAATTAAAAATTTTGATACAATAATTTGTATAAATGGTCAAATACCATTTTAAATATTGATTTAGTTAAAGTTCAAAAACTCACTTTCAACAAAGTTTTCTATGATAACCTTGTTTGTTCATTTAGAATCCATGTTCACACAAAATAAATTTTATAATCAAATTTTAGATAATTATATTTTACTTTAAATCATTCTTGGGTAAAACATTGTTACACATTAAAAATATTTGTAGAATCAACCAAATAAGGGATTAAAACTTTCAATTTGGTTGAAATAATGAACAAGATGCCAAAATATATTGTTATAAAAAAGGAGGTGAAATTATTGGTAAAAAATTGTTTTAATTAAAATTTCATTTTTCCCATGTGTGATGATTGTTCCAATATTAAATACTAAATAATTATTTTGCATTTATTGTTATTCCATGTTCAATTATGTGTTTTATGAAAGGAACCCCAAAAAAAATTTATCACTAAATGTGAAAGGATAAATGGAAGCACAAATGCAAGATGAAATAAACTTTGATTTTGCAAATTTATTTATTGATCCATACACATTTTATAAATAAAAATAATCAAAATTTTAAAATAAAAAAAAATTAAAAATTTGTCTAAGTCAAATAATGAAATACAACTCAATACCATTATGAAAATAAAAATGAAAATTGTATCACCTAAAAAGAATTGAAAAGTTGAAAATTCATACAAATAATTGAATATTAATGTATTTTATTAAAATTTAACCTTTAGTAATACAAAAATTATCATGTCTTTCAATATCTCAGTTTTTATTAATAAATAAGTGCATTTTAGTTGCCCATCAATTCCCAAATTTAAGGATGATAATATTGAAAACTAATAAATGCACTAAAAGAATTCACTTACAATAATGTTAGATCAAAATATTATTCCCATTTCATGTTTCATTTGATTACATCATTAATCATTTTGATGAAATATGTAATTTTCTTGTTTTATTTGAATGAATGTCACATTAATTTTTGGCATTTTTAATCAAATTGATCATTTTCATAATCAAAATCAACAGAAGTAAAATTGGATAACTTGAAACAACATGAATTCATATAGTGTAAAGATTTAATCACAAATATTTTAAATGTGTTTATATAATAACATCAAATTTGGTGTATTTATGCATCCATTTTAATTTGCCTCATATTTAATTATCATTATTTTATTGTGAAAAGTGTAAAACTCGAGAATGTTAATGGAATGTTTCATCATTAAATTAAAGATTATTTGATAATGTTTATCAAAATAAAATAATATTATAATTTATTTTTATTTTACAATTTTTGTTAATCTTAAAACTATTAATGAAACGAAATACAAATGTCATTAACCTCAATAGTTTATAGTTAAAAATGAAAGGCAATTTTTTTTGTTATTTCACATTTTTCCTAGCCTTTCGATATCATCTCTAATATTTGTTTATATCATGAATGTAACAAATCATAAAATTGAAACTTGAAAATAAACATTTTTATATAAATGATATCATTTTTATTTTATTTTTTGGATGATGTTTTTTAACTTACAAATGTAGGTGGGTAAAAGAAAATGTTTTGTATAAAATGTTTGGATATTATTTCAAGTGTAAATTTATATATTGGAAAAAAAATCATATTTATTAATAATGCATTTTATTTTTTTTCATTTCATGATGGGAGAAAATGAAAAATGTTAATTGTAAACATAATTTGAAAAGGTAACAAAACTCCATTTATTATAGATGATATCATCAAAATTTCAAATTTTTTGTTGATTTTGATAAGTGTTTTCATTTGTAGTTGAAACAAAGTGAAATCTTATTTGATTGGTGACAAGAGAACTCCTATGTGATCAAATGTTATATATTTATTATTGATGTAATTTTTTTTTGTGAACTTTCATTAAATATATAATTTAATAAATCATCATAAGTTTTTTTTCATGTGAATTTATTAACATTTTATTAATTACATTTGTTAGTTTTCAATTTATGATGAATTCATATATTGTTGAACAAAATGTATGACAAGGTGAAAACACATTACGATAGATTGTTTAGAAGTCATGGTGTTTTTCTTTTTTATCATCATAATATTTATATATATAATTCAAATGCACTCATCAAAATGTGCATTAATTTTTTAACTTTTTTAAATTACAAAAACATCACATTAAAAAAAAACATCAATACTCAATCTAAAGTGAACTTTGCAAATGAAACAAAACCATCATCACAATCCTTAAAATCATGGTTTTTCATTTTTTTCTCATAGAAAAATTGAATAACGAAACCAAAATGTTATTTTAAACATGATTTGAAGGGTTTTTTTGCAAATATATTATAAATACATTAAAAATGGTTCAAAAAATGGACTTGGAGTTGTCATTAAATTTGGTCCACTCAACATGCTTTCACTCGATAGGTCCATTCTTTGTGAAAAATAATCCATTAGAAACATGTATGAAAAACTTCCAAAATAATTCCTACGGTCACCCTCTAAAAATTATTTACGCAATTGAAAAAATTATAAAGTAAACGAAACACAATATCAATACCATAATTTGATCATTAAATGGGGTGAAAGTTTAGAAAATGATTAAGAAATACATTGCATTTATATTTAACGTAACTTAAATTTGATCCTCTTTTATTTTCAAATAAAATTGTGCCTTCATCATTATTAATCATTTGTTTTAAAATTTGTGCACATCTTGGACAAAAAATGTAGTACTAACATTTTGTTCTACCATGTTTCAACAAAATTTGATGATTTTGTAAATTTGTAAATTTTTAACCTTTTAGATGAAAATAGGTTTTTGGAATGAAATTCTTACCCAAACAAATGGTTATTTAATTAATTTTTAAAAATATTTATCAATAAAGGTTGATCTATTTCACACATCTTTTAGATCCTTATAATGAAAACCCAATGAAAACATCTTTTAGAGCAAGTTATTCCTCTAGGATGGAAAATTGTGATTATGAATTTTTGCAATTATGTCATAAATTGTTGCATGAATGTTCTTTTTCATATTTTCTTTGTTTTTTAATCAATCTCACCTTTTTGTTTTAATTTATCAAATGGGCTTGGGATGCTTGGCTTTTTTCAAGTGCCATTGTTAAATGATGGATAATATGAAAATTGTCGTTATATTTTTCTTATCCATCCTTTTATTTTTTAATGTTTTCATTTGTGAATAGCATGGTAATAACTTATGTGATTTTCTAATAATTCTCTTTTTAACATTAATTTGTGGAATTTGAATTTCATTAATTTTTTATTCAAAACTTTTACCTCGTGACAGATTATGAAATTACATGTTTATTTGTTTGAAATTCTAATGAAAATTGATGTAAAGAACAATTTAATAGTTGTTTTAAAAACTCATATCTCATTATGTATATTGTAATTTCAATTCAAACATTAGATGCAAAGTGTTTCTCCCATTGAATGTTATGTGAATGTATAAGGGAAAACATTGTTATCAATGTTTTTGTAACCAAGGAAAAGGGTATATAAAAAATCTCATGGGCACAAAAAACTCACAATAGATATACAAATCCTATGAACTAATTCCTATAGCTTACATCCTTAAGACTACCAATTCGGCACTATTATAATCTCTTGGTGGTATTGTCTTATCATATCAAAATTCAACATTCTTATGTGAACCTCCAGTTGGCACATACATGGTAGTCTTTTCTAACTCATTATAATGGTAACATTTAATTTACTACCATGAACAAATCCACACATTGTGAATTCAAAATCTAATGGGGTTTGACTTGAGGCCAGAACTCGCAATGTTCAGTTAGTCCATATAAACTCCTAACCCTCCTTCTACAAAATGTAACAATGTAGAAGAACAGTTGGCCCAATCTTAGAAACATATTGATTTTTAGGTATGAACCAAAAAATGAATGACGTATACCAGGTTAACTTACAAACCACTCATGAAAGACAGATTTTTGTGCAAAAATTGGCTATGGATAACCTCCCATTTCTGTCTTCTTTACCTGCATTTTGCCCAACCCAAGGACACCCCATTGAAGCTTTTGGCACTCACTCAGACATCTACCTCACTAATTAGATTGAAAAGAGGTTCAATTAAAGTACCATGCATATGTGTCCTTCTACATGCTTCTATTTCTACAGTGTGGACTTCCTTTTGTTCGTCATCAACCCTCAGCATCAACCCCTTATAGAGTGTAATACTGACAAGAACACATAGCCTACCATAATGTAGTCACTGGTGTAATGGAAAATAAAAAAACACAGCAACTACCAATCTCAACAAACTCCACCTCTACTCTTTTGAAACAAGATAAAAAAAAACCAGATAAACCTCCAACATTGCTCTCAATTTCTCCTTCTTATGTTGTCATGCACCATCCTACTCTCCACACCTCCATTGAATGTTGTAACTTCTATGACCATCCATTCCTTACTGTAAATATGTTCCACATAATATACAAACAAACAAAGTTTCCTACCCAGCCTCACAAGTCTCCTTGAAACAATCATAGCAATTGCTAACAAACAATGACGAAATAATTTTCGCCATTAGCATGCATAAAGTTGACGGCCGTTCAAAACAAAAACAAAAACCTTAAAAATTTGCTATATTCACATGAAAAAATAGCCAACTAACTTCCTGTCTAGTCACACCTTCTCTTGCATAATGGTTGAAGGCCCATATGCACTTACATAAACTTTCCTTCCACAATAATGATGACTTCATATTAGCTTATGAATTTTTTTTATGTTTTCTTATGAAAAACCCCCTACTCTAGGCTAATTGCATCTTGAAAATACATTATGCATGTTTGTTAAGGTCATTATGTTAGGTGGAATGCATAGTGAAATGGGGATATGTTTTGTATTTAAAATTGTTTAAACATGAATTTTCAAAAAAGAAAAACGTTGAATATTAAATATTATTTTCAATTATTTAACATGAATGATTAAATTTTTTAAATTATTAAGCTAGATTACATTTGTACTATGTTAATATTACAAATTTAATAATAAATGAATAAATTCATGAACATAACAAGTTATATGTCACAATCATAATTTTTTTTTAATAACATAACAAGTTACATCAATCTATTAAATGAATTTGAACACATATAAATTGAACTTTTTGAAATATAAGAACAAATATGAACAAGTGAATGTATAAAAGAACTATAACACATAAAAAATTTGACACATAACCTCCCATGAAAATGTATCAAGTTTGCATTTAAATGATGAAAAAAGATGGAAAATTGAAATTATTTTTTGACAGCTTGTTGATATAGATTATCAAAAAACAAAACATCAAATTTTTATTTTTTTTAAAATTAATGTTTCCTTTCTTGAAATTTTTGTTAATTGCAATAAGAATGTTAAAGATAACCATAATCAATAATGGGAAAAAATGCAATTGGAAAAAAAATGGAAAAATAATGATGATAATATTAATATGTAGACATTTGTGTTGCAAATTATATGACACATAACATACTTCTATAGTTAACCTATCATGAAAATTGTCACAAAAATGCACTAAACTTGTATTTAGACTAGTCACCACACGATTTGCAAAAACATGCATGAAAAAATCATCTCCTCAAAGAAATGATAAGAAACCTAGTGCATAAAATAATAAAAGATAACATGAAATTATGAATGTATGTTGTTTAAATTTTTCAAATTCAAATGACAAAAATGTTACATATTTATTGTAACCCTAGCCTTGGGCTTGCAACCAAAGTGAAGGCTTGCAAAGGTGTAGGCCAAAAGTGAAGCCTGAGAGTCACATTTCATGCTCCTGAGAGTGTAGGAGAGTGTGAGGGAATGAACCTCACATTCCCAAATGAACTCTCATTTTGGGAGTTGGAGTCCCGATGGGCTCCTGAGTTTTCAGAGGGTAATTACAAAGGTCAAAACTCATTGGATTGAAGAATTCCTTATACCATTGGAAAGCTCTTGGAACTTAAATGTTTAAAATGACCTCGCATGACCCATTTTCAAACTTACGACATAAATTATGGCTAAAAGACAGGTCATGAATCAAATTGCCAATTTAACTCTCGACCAATAAAAGTCAAAAATTACCCTTATTTATTTGTGTGCAGGTGGTGTGCCACATATCGTTGAAGAGCTATCAATAAGGGCTACAACTTTGCTTTAGACCTCACCTCAATTGGAGGTTTGCACAAGAAGTAATGGGCCTCCAAAGTTGTGGGAGTCATAATTTCAGAAATTTCGAAACTCCCAACTTGGGAGTCTCAGGACAAAATGACATTTGGGTGTAAGGCTTAAGCCCTATGGCCAAACACAAAGAATAATATAATGGGGAAGGTGTTGCCTTCCCCCAAGTCCAGGCCGTGGTGAGTCTTGTGAGTCCGTGTTTGCCCATGGTCATTCGTGCACTAAAAATGTTCCAACTATGGAGTAACTAACCTGTTGTTTGGTTTGTGCAAGTTTGTGTGAATAATTGACTCACTTGTCATTCCTTCTAATCTCCATCCTAGAGCTCCAGCATGCCCCTCTACCCTTGAAGTGCTACGAGCTAAGGAACATACCCCAACTTTGTATCCTTCTGTTGTTTTCACCTTGGATTCGTAGTTGAGTTTATCAAAAAACTTAAGGATGCGTCAATATCTATATCAAAATCCAACTCAAAATTTGGATAAAATTTTCAAATCTTAATATCTTTGAAGTTATTAAACATAAAAAATTTATAATGAAAAAACAAAACATTAATTTTAAACACACACACACACATTTGACCAAATCTATACTAAAATAAAAATAACATAAAGTTCATAAAAGTTTTGAAATTTGTATGTTTGAATTTGAAATTTGTATCAAGCAAATAAAATCTAAATTATGTATTAAAACAAAAGAAAAACAATTTACACACACTTTTGAAAAACACAATGAGCCATAAATTTGTTAACATGTACTAGATCAATTGTAACGATTATTTAATTTTTTTATTTAATTATTTCTAAAAGATAAAAATTGTAAATGGATTCAATTTTAAATAATGTTCCTTTCAATATATTAGTATAAATATTTTAAAAATTTTACATAAATTTAATTATTTAAAAATGCAAAAACATTTTGATAACAATTGTAGCTAATTTTTGTAAGGATTTGTAAATGAAATTGCAAACATTTGAAATGACATATTTTTCACAAATTTGTGACATAAACTTTAACATAATAATATAATGAATTTTTGAAATAAAAAGTCAAGATTTTTTTTAAAAAATAGTCAATAAAAAACTCACTTAAGGAAGCACCTTTGGTTCCTTTTAATATGCTTGGACCCAAAGTTTAAACACAAATGTTCTAAGAAATTTATTTTACAATAACACATATTTCAAGCACACAAATTTGAAGAAATTTGCATTAAAATAGAAGAAAATAGAATTTATGCACAAATGATTTGAAGAACTTTAGAATAAACTTGAAGAAAATAAAGTGTAAGCACACATTTGTAAAAACATTTACTTTTACATCAAGGACACAACAAATTGCGGGCCAACACATATGAAGAAATCTATAGCCATGATTGGATGGAAGAATAATTAAACCTTGATAACAAAATGAAGTGAGGGAAAAACTGGAAAAAACTAAACCCACAAACTTTCGAGAGCAATGCCAAGACCAAGATGAGGTTTTAGGGATAGGAGATAAAATTGATATTGGTGCAACTACTTTGATAAGAGTCTAGAAGGTTCACTCATGGTAGTTGGTTTTGAAGTTAATCCTTACAATGTTCTTCATCATGTGTGCTACAAATTCTCTTTTGATGTAGTACAACTATTGAATCCTATTGCAAAGTTCAGGTTGGAACTTATTAGAGAACAAATTGTGTACTCAATATGATGTTTCTTATGAGTTAAGTCCTATCCACTAGCCTAGCAGGTGGGATGTAGATACCTTGAAATGAAGGGTGCAAGTGTGTATTGGTTCTCCACTCTCAGCTCTATGATGGTCATCTCTTGTCTTGCTAGCATAGAATTTGTTTTTGTTTTGGGGATAGAGTAAAGGGACTCAACCAAGTATGAGGAGTTGGACAAGAAATCACATGCATAGATGACAAAGGAGCTTATAAGGTGAAAGCACGAAAGGACTCAACCAAGTATGAGGAGGTGGACAAGCAATCACAAGCATGGATGATAGAGGAGCTTTCAAGATGAAAGCTCTTGAAAGCTAGTGATCGGTGATTTATTCAATGCATCAAGGTTTGTAGAGCTTCGTCACATTGTGGTAGAGCGATGGAGTGGAAATCACATGCATGGCCATTGTGACCATGTTCTCTCTTGGTGATTGCCATCATCTTTGCAACAAGCACAACATGATTTCCAACATCATTTTACTATGTGCACTACCTTGTTTATTGGATGAAACTTGACTTGATGTCTGTGCAATTAGTGTTTGGATAATTCATGCACCAGGAGATGCATGGGATGTTTCAAGCAATGCAAGGGGTCTACATTAGCACTGACACAGGAAGTCCTGAAGTGTGGAACATTGAAGGTGGGAGAAGGAATATTGGTGTACATATGACTATCTAGTTGGCATTAAGTCTCTTACAATGTATTGAAATTTGCAGGTAGTTTAGTTCAGTATACCTGTGTGACCGTTTATGGGGTGGCCGAACGGAAACCTAATTATGGCTATTGAGTTTGGAAATCTGATCTTTTTGGTTTAAGGGTTTGAGAAATTAAACTCGCCGGAAAAACGGACTTAATGAAGGCGGCCATTTTATGGATTTGGGGACTTGAACTTGTAACGGTGCATGGGAAAGCTTGAGCGGGAAGCCAAGCAGGTAACGGCTGGAATTCTGGAGGTAGGAAGGCGATTTGGATTTTGGGAGGACTGGCAGATGAAGGGGGGTATTCTAAGTGGCGAGGGGGGATTTTCTCTTGGGTTGTTCTTCATGCAGCTGCTTAGTTTGTTGCTAATTTTCTTCCGCTGCGCTAGTATCATGTTGAGCGGCTGTGTAATCTTTTGATGCAATTAGCATGGAAGGTGGCGACGAGGAATGATGAGAGTTCTAAGGGGTCCGAGCCTTAGATGTGTGGCAGGTAGAAGAGAGGGAGAGGATCTGTTAGCGGAATGTGTTTCTGTGGGGATTTGTTTGCATCTGAGTTGTGGTCAGCAGAGCGTTATTTTGTGGAGAATGAGAGGTAGGAGGGATCTGTGCCTGCAGATCTGTTGTGTGGACATGATGGGGTTGTCATTGTGAGAGGATTCGTTGCGAGCTTGGTTTACTGTTGGTCCGCGTCCGCGATCTCAGAGGGTGGCTGCTAGGTTTCTGGGTGCTGGGTTTCAAAATGTGGAGAGTGAGAGTAGTGTATTGAGGCAGTGGAGGGATGTGGTTTAGTGGCTCGAGGGACCGAGCGAACACGGAGGGATCTGACCTCGAAGGCATCACCGGAAGTTCCTGTTGCAACCAAGAGGATGTGCATTGTAGATCGGACATGAGACAGTCCTCGGTTTGTTAATCCGATTTAAGGCACAGGGATCTGCTCCCTGTGATCCGACGTGTTGATCTTTATTTTGAGCAAATCTTTTTTTTTTTTTTTTTTTTGTGTTGAAGAATCAGGTGTTATGTGTTGATGAGTTATGTAGATTGTTAGAGTGGAGTGTGGTGCAGGTCAGAAGATCAGAGAGCTCAGATCCGGTTTGGGTCTGTAAGCTCACCATGTCTGGTTGTCTCTGTGTTTCTACATAGCTCTCTCTCTAACTCTCTCTCCTCTCTTTTTGGTGACACCTGTACCAAGTTTTTCTATTTCACTGGGATTCTTCTTGGTGCTGATCTGGTGAATAAAAGAGCAGAACATTTATTTGCAACCAGAACTTGTTGAAGAAAGGTTTTGCAATTTTTGCTGACAAAAGATTGTTTTTTTTTTTTTTTTT
>Ga0209611_10012776_pt1 | contig 11712 bp, 13 predicted proteins | sample S1TSphgellanicum_3_FD_187693 | JGI IMG/M metagenome (GOLD analysis project Ga0209611, IMG submission 187693) | Host-associated microbial communities from peat moss isolated from Minnesota, USA - S1T2_Fc - Sphagnum magellanicum MG (SPAdes) (version 2) | ecosystem: Host-associated > Plants > Peat...
CTTCACACATCAAGTAGAAAAAATTTGAGGATGAAGTGTCTTGTTTGTTGTTGAAGGAATAGCCGTGCAAGAAGCCCTTGGTGAAAAAAAGTTGAAGTCCAATTGTTTCAGAGTTTCCAACTGAATCACCAGCTCCATCATAGCATGTAGTGGAAAAAGTTGTGGCAAAGCCCTTGACCAAGAAAGGTAGAAAAACTTTGGGTGCCTAAAGACTGGGCAATTTTTTCCCTTGTATTTGGAGGTCCCTTGTCAGGCAGAATGTTTGCAAGGCATCTGGCACAGTGGTAGAATTCTTACGGTGTGTAAGGTTCATGCTCTGATTTTCTTGGTTACTACGTTTTCTTTCCAATCTGTTCAGATGAATGAAAAAAATTGCCCATTCATTACACCAGATAATGGCAGCCCTCTCAGCTCTTCTATGTTTCTCAGTCCTAGCACTTGGCCTACCAAAGTCTCCACTCAAATATTCAGTATGGATACTCTTGAAGAGAGGGAGGGATCTTGAGCCTGTAAGATGCCTTCCTCTTGTAAGGAGCAGACGTAAGAATCCTCCTCTCCCACTGCCTAGTGATCTACTTATGTTTAGCATCTTATAATGTTCACCTCATGCTTTATAATGAATAAAACCCAGGGGTGGGCTACATTCTCAAAATGGTGGAGTCGGGCGGGGCTTCCACCTCTTCTTTTTGGAATGACCCCACCCTAGGGCTTTACCCGAAGACGCTAAATCAGCCATCAGTCCTAAATGCATGTAGTACAAAAGTACTGCTGCATTCCTTTTACCCCTGTCTACCCCATTGCTTGATTAAGTGTCTGGCGAAGCCAAGACAAATCTTGTTGCTGCCCACACATTTGGGCCCGCCATAATCCATGTCTTGAGTGTGTAATGTACCCAGGAAGCATCCAAAGAGTATAATGGACTGTTATGCTTCCTGGGATTCATTACACACCCGAATGTGTCTCTGCAACACCTTTTTTTTTTTTTTGGGAAAAATATGAATCAAGCAAAGGGCAGACAGCGAAAAAAGTAATACTAGAGTAATTTTGTACCGCCTTCATTTAGGACCATAGGCTGATTTAACGTCTTCTGACTTGACCCTACATGAAATATCTTATGCTAGCTTGAAAACAAAATAACTTGAGCCCTCATGGGAAAAAAAATTGATCCCAATGGTTAAAACGGCAATTCCGTCCGTCATTCTGAGCAGAACAGTCGTCCTCTGGCCCCACGCGTGACTGAAAATCCGCCTTCATTCTGCGCAGAACAGTCGTCTTCTTCGCCCCGCCCTTCCTCTCTTGCGTTTCTGCGCACTTGCGACTAAAGACTTTTAAGGTCTCCAGTTTCCGCTCTGTCTCTGCCTCTCTCTACACGACCTTTATTCTGTTTGACCCGCTTCACAGAAACTCGTTTGGAGTTGCTTACCGATACAAGGCTCGCAGTCCCCGTATATGCATACATTTTGTAAATATTAAGTCCCTAGGATTGTGATAAGTTTCACGTTTTGTGTTCAATCTTTCTGGTTTGTGTAAAGAGCGAAATTTGTTCTTGTAAGTGCGTGTCTGATCGTCTCCTCGTCCGCCGAAGCTCTCATCCCTTTCCAATTCAACCCCCGACATCAAGACAAATATGTTGAGAAAGCTCTGACACTCCACAACACTCAAGCGGCAGAGTTTGGGAGAGGGAGGCTTATATTGAGGTGAGTTCATTTTGCACGCCCTAGTTGCCGCCTATCTCAGGCACATCTTGTACGATTTCTGTTGCATCTTGTCGGAACCTTCCAGAAGAGAAAATTTAGTGCAGAAGAAAAGGATTATAATTCTTGACAAGACTTTGAAGAGACCAATTTTTTTTCTTCCCTTCGAGTATTGAGCATGAATTTTGTTGTTTGTCATGCCAATCCTGAGAAGGCAATACTTGATCCCTGTATATAGAACTGTTGATACCGTAGAAAGGGTTTGTCGTGTAGTTCAACATATGCAATTCTTCTCACAGTGGAACTATGGAATCTAGTCCATTTCCTTGGTTGCTGGATTTCAAGTATATACATATCAGCTCAAGCCAGGTGTGGGATAAGGCATATGTATCACGTTTGCCTGTTGAGCTACATCTAGGCTACATCAGGACTGAGGCTTCTGAATGCTTCTGGAAATGCTTCAAAAAATCAGTACTTAGGTTTTTGTGCAATTGTTTGCCCAAAAAGTTGAATAAGATTATATGATGCTCTTCTATACCAACTATCAAGAGCTGATGAAGTAAGGGGGAGTAACAGTAGCTAGTCACTGCCGTTTGTAATGAAGGTGATGGTCTGATTCTTTGTGAGTGACACTCACAAGTTTGTGACTATGCTCATTCTTGTTGTATTTGTTTTGGTTTCACTGGAACTAATACAACAGCTATTGTAAAGTATTGCTGTAGAGTTTTCTTTCACAAACATCATATAGATATATGGTTTTGCCAACGATCTTTAGTCTATTGACAAACCTAATGACATTCAGCAACCAACAGAGCTAATCTTTTGAGGCAGATTTTTAGGAATGGACCTCAGCTTTGTTGAATGCATACAGCACGTGGAGGTTCAACATGTCTTCTAGAAGGCTAGCTTTCATACTAAAGGGGTGTGTGCACACATTACCAAGTTGTTACCTGCCTATTGTCATGAAGTTGTTATCTTTGTAACAACTTGAACCAAAAGTGATAAAATTTCTTTAGAATCCAGAACAATCCTTGAAGAGCTTCCAAAGAGCCATATGTGCACATGAGATTTCTGTCTTGCCCAGGTGTTAGCTTCTGAATGCCAGACTTGGACTGGGGCCAAGAGCCACCAGGTCTGCACAATTGGTGACTGGGTCCAAGGTAGTGAGAAACTCTGGAAGAGTCATATGGTTTGGACTGTGGAAAGTCTGAAACTTAGGTTGAGCCAATAGGGCAAACTATTGTAAGCGTTACAGTCAATTACTGCGAGATGACACTGAGGTGGATTTTGCAGATCAATGAAGGGAGAGGCTTCAGATGTGGTTATGGAGACAAAAGAAACTGTAAGTGGGAATGACCTTGATACATTTCCACTTTTAAGTCCTCCTGATATTTTTCAAGTGGAGCAAGGCACATCGAAAAGTGAAGAAAGTGAGCTTGAGAAAGGATTGGGGGCATGCTGCCGGATCTGCCTGGAGTCTGAATCCCTTGCTCCAGGTGTGCACTTCAAATTCTTAAACCCAATATTGTCAGCCTTATGAGGAAATTGAGTGTTTAAGTTCTTCTCTGAACTACTGAAGACTGCTTATTATGTTCAATGGTATATTTGACTGAACCTTGTGACAAATGTGGCAGGAGATGAATTGATAGCACCATGCATGTGCAAAGGTACTCAGCAACTTGTGCATCGTGGATGCCTTGACCATTGGCGATCTGTAAAGGTAAGGATGTTGATTCACTTTCTTTCTATTTCTGACATCTTCTACCCTAGTTTTAGTCCAATTTATTCTCAAGCCACTAGCCTCCTGGCAGGGGTTATTGCTGTTTGCAACTGGTTGTTCAAGTATATGCAGTGTAGTTGGGGGAAATGAGTAATTTGCATATGTGAAGATAGATCCATAGATATATGTACAGAGAAGTCTACACTTCTTCCTATCAGAACATGCCTTTCCATGGCTGGGCACTTCATCCCTCCATGTGAAAGTTTTGCTAGGGTTGGTACTTGATTGCACATTTCCTTTACTTTTTGGCTTCCATTTTGTATGTCGGTTTATGTCTGATATTGGCAACCACCCACTACTGGTAGGTGAAGTCAGTGGAGATCTTACAGTATCTGGTCACTACCATACATGTTGTTGAAGACCACTGAACACTTGTATGACTGTTGCTATTGGTCAGATTACTTAGTTTTTCCTGTATATTTTAGCATTGGGGTCAGTTGACTTAGATGTAAGTATAGAGAAGGTCTAAATACTTCTTAAGACATTGTTGGTTCCCATATACTAAAAAAAGAAAAAGGGTTTGCCCCTTGCATATGAACAATGATGTTGTCCGCCTTTCTGGAGATTATGAAAGGGTAATGATATCCCCATCATGTTGAATGAAGTTTATGGATCATCATTCATTACATATCTGTGATCAAAGGAACTCTGTCGAGAAGTAAAAGGTTGGATGATTTGTTGATGCAGGAGGGTTTTGCATTTTCACACTGCACCACATGTAAAGCACAATTTCATCTTCGGCCAGAACTTCCTGAAGATCATTCTTGGAGGAAAATCAAGTTCAAAGTTTTTGTGGCACGGGATGTTTTTCTTGTATTTCTTGCTGTTCAAACTGTATGTTGGAGCCACTCTTACCTTTTCTTTTCTTTCAGATTGGGATGGCAAGGGATACCAGTACCCACTCAAAAGCAACAGTGATAGTCATATTGGATCTACTAGAGTCAGCAGGGGCTTTTTCATTTAGGCTTTTATGCATCATAGGTGCATGCTAGATTCTACCCAGCTATTTTGGAGTTGGTTAACAGCCATGTAAAGCATGGGAACCTAGAGACTTTGGAGTCCTTTGGGGGAGATTTGGCAACCCAAGTTAGCACATTGTGCCATGTGATTCTTTCTCTGTTATAGTTATTTTGACTTTGGATCTGGTTTCATAAGTATTCAGTTTTTAGGAACTACAGGTCCAATTTCTCTTCTGATTCCACTATAGATTGCAGAATTAGTTGACACTTTCTACAAGGAAATGAGTGGATGATTCAATAATTTGTATGTGCAGGCTATTTCGGTTTTAGGGGGGATCACATACCTGCTATATAACGGGCAGCTCAAAGATCCATTCAATGGGAGCTGGAATGAAATTTTCAAAAAGCATCCTATTCCATTCTATTACTGTGCTGGTATTTACTGAAACTCTTTGGCCTGCGTTCCATGATTGTTTTTATGCCAATGCTTTCAGCAGATTGCACTCCAGGTGCAATGTCATGCGCCTTTGGATATGCATTACCACTGCAATGCATAGAGGGAAGGTCAAATGTTGTTGATTGTATCTTGAAAAGGTTTGCACACAGACAACGCAAAAAGTTTCTGTTGGTTTGCACAAGGTTACAAATTTCACTAGTGAAGGAGTAGACACTCTCAAATCAAAGAGGTGATTATCGCGCAGGGTAACTGATGCCTCCCAGTAATGCAGATCCTGTCTTCTAGCTGCATCATCGCATGAGTCCATCAGCAACTCTAGCCTTGTATAGTCTGGTTAAACATTGCCAGAAAATCATCTAATCCTGTGTCAGAAAATCTGACTTGAACAATCAGGGTTGGTGCAGGCCTACTGTCAAATGTGGGCTTCATATATATCCATCTGTATCCTTTGGCACAGACTGGCAAAATCAAAAAGTGAATCTGCAGTAGTCCCAAGATGTGGTAATCACACTGCAGCACATCACATAGATAACCAGAACATTGTGTACAACATGGAGAGAGGACTGACCTTGATGGCATATGTTGCACAGGTTTATTTCTGTTCTTTTTGATACTGGGTGTGGTTGGTATGGTCATTCATTGCCTGTCAATGGGCCACAATGGTGGATGTGCTGATGGATGCCGAGACTCCTGTTATGCATGGGGTTGCTTTCCTGCATCCATGGAAGCTTGTGGTGTGTTCCTCATTATCTTTGTCATCCTCTTTGCAATCTTGGGGGTTATCTATGGTCTGCTAGCTGCAACAATGGCAATCCAGCGAATCTGGCAGCGCCATTACCACATTCTGACAAAGCGTGTCCTCACTAAGGTTTGTACCAGGAACCTGATGTGCTATGTAGGTCAGGTTCTCCAGAGCCTAGGGTTTTGGTGCATATGCACCTTGTTTGTGGGTTGTAGATAAGTCCAGTTAGTTGGAACAATTCTAGAGGTACCCAATTATACAGCCCCCACCCCAATGTATGTCCATGGTTGAATTGTATAACCAGTGAGTTGTTCAGCTACTAGAAGTGTGGCCACACTCAAGTGGTTTCCAGGGCTGTGTTACCTCCAGGAAGTTGGTTAGGATCTAACTTGATTCTGGTCTGTGTGCAGGAGTACATTGTGGAAGATTTGCATGGTCACTATGAGCCACCCACTTTAGATGCAGAGCATGCAGACCGTCTGCGGTCTCTTAACCTACTGTGAAACCATAGCTCCACTTCATCACTGCTTGTCAAGTGGTAGAACAAGTCTATTGTGGGAAAATACAATTCTATTATCCACAAAAATAAGAAGGTTGCATAATGCGAGTCATTTCACCACATTGTAGCATGCAACTTTTTATTTGTGGATTGTTTCATGGTATGCTATTCTGGTTTGCTTCTTTCAAAAGTTTTATCAGTGCAACCCATGGATCATCAATAGTTGCAGGATTTTTAGATCTGGACAATTTCATGTTTCTTTGTCTCTCTAGTTGTATACATGAGTAGAGAATGTAATATAAGGTTAGATGTGGTTAAGACATGGATTAATTTGACATCAAGATGCATTGAAAGATTTTTTTTTTATCAGAAACATTTGATCTTGGGTGAGTTGATTAGGCATTCTACTGGTCCAAGGCCACAATGTACGGTACTGGTATTGCATTTATGACTTCATTAGGAACAGGAAAAGTTTATGAATTCATATGTCCAAATACACTAGAGCAAATCTTGAACCATTGCCATATATAGTTGTACAACAATACAACTATGTACAATTTAGTTTTTTATACCATTGGATGGTAATGGAAACAAGTTGATTTTGTTGATGAAGCATGTGAACGGGAAAACTTTTAGTGATCATAACTGTGAGGCTAATATCACATATGTAACGGGAAAACTTTTGGTGATCATAACTGTGAGGCTAATATCACATATGTATGTGCACATGGAGAAATTGTGAAAGATTGGAATTCTTTTGCAATGCAACTGGGAGGGAGCTTTGGCAATATATGATTGAAGACCCTAAACCCATGTGCTTGAAAGAGCAAGGAGTTGGGAGCTTCAGCAATATCATTGAAGGCTACCCCCACATGCTTGAAAGAGCAAGGAGTTTCTGGCACTGAACAAAGGGAAGTTGGTGATTGGCTGCTGCACTGGAGAGAAAATCCTGAGAGTAAAGCGTGGTGATTGCCTGCACACCTAGAGAAAATCCTGATAGTGTATAGAGTGGTGGTTGTGTTTGCATCCCCCAGAGAAAATCATGAGAGTAAAAAGTGGTGATTGTCTGCACATTCCAGAGAAAAATTTCCTGGTTCGCCTGTAAGATCAGTCTCCCTGAGAGATTCAAAGACTTTGATCTGAACTCCTCTGGGCCACTGCCGCCTATTGCTCAGCAGCCTCTGTAATCTGGTCGTCATCGATCACAACGGACTGAATCTGATATTCTTCTTCTTCTCCAACAACATTGGTGTTCACAGGGGATTTCATCAGAGTTGAAGCTCTTCCCAGTGTTTTGATGGTGGGCGAGAATTTTTCTGCCCTGGAAGACTGGAATGGAACGTCTTCTTGTTCATGGGTGGTGGTTGCACAAGGCGAGCTTCCTCTGAGCTCAGCGCAAAAGACTTCATCGGATTGATCTATATCTGGAAGGGAGTCATTGTCGTCCTCGTCCTCGTCCTCGTCAAACGATCCCACGTCTTCAACATCTATGCCCACCCACTCAGACAAGAACTTTGTGATGTCTGGTGAAGAAGAAGAGTCGCAGCTTTGTAATCCGGAGGAGAGCTGTGCTGCACTCGGAACAGTAGCGAGGTGTTGTTTTTTTACCTCTGCTTGAATAACAGGTGAAGCTTCACGGAACAGCGGATGTTGCTGCTGTTGCTTTGAGCCGGGAGTACTGCCCTCAAGGCTGACCCGATTTCCAGCTTTCGCCATAGCTGAGGAGGGTGTGAGCGACTCATTTGTCTTGTCTGTCAGAACGGTGCAGCTAGAATTCCTTGAACTCGTCTTCATCCCAGCAGCACTGGCTATCCCAGCTGCAGATTCAAAGCACAGCAACAAACACTTCAAGCTCCGAGGATTATCAATAATTTCATCACCTCAAGAAATGAAACTAATGCACAAGATCAGTATCGGGAAAGTTCCAAACAAAAAGGAGCCTCAGTCCGAGAGTAAGAATGCAAGAAAGCATCTGCAAACCACGGTAGATAAAGAAAAAAATTGCTGCAAGAACATTCGCGAGAATTCTCCCAAATCCTAGCGTCCTAAACACAAAAGAGAGGAGCTCAAATTGGGGCGCTTTCCCAAAACTAAGATCACAAGATACCCACCTTCGTTGTTAACATCAGCACTGATAGCAGCAGCAGCAGCTTGCTCCTGTTGACTGCGTGTACTGACATAGTTGGTGTTCTCCATACCTCAATCTTCCCGGCTGCAGCAGTTCCTCCAGCACTACAAAAAACTGTTTTGAAGCCTGAAACAAGTTGTTCCACAAAAGACTCAACTCTCGCAGTGCAACAGGGAGGAAAAAAACAGGCAACTTGCAACGGAGTACAAAGCAAGCGCTGAGAGACACCCACGAGCTTATCAACAATCAAAATGCACACATATATACACAGAGGTACATTTTAAATGCAAAAAGAAGAAATGACAAAACTGTGAAGCGAGATTTGGATTGAACAAAGTGCGTTTGAGTTAATAATGATGAAGTGCAGTGGGGAAGTTCAAATTTTTCAAACAGAGAGCCGATAAGACTTCGGAGCTGGAAAGTAGCGAGAAGAAGACAAAAAAGGCTGCAACGGCCCACGAGAGCCGTTACTGTCGCATCAGACTAGTTACTAGACTGTTGGTCGAGGGGTTTTCGTCAACCTTTTTTCCCCTCCTGCCCCTCCTTTCTGACCCTTGGCACTGTGTCCCAAGGGGATACAGCAGTTCGGTGACCCTTCCTTCCTTCGGTGGTTTAATGGACTCGTGGGAACTGGGCAACCGTCCTTGCCCCAAGTGTGTGCACTGGTTGGAAATGATGGAATCAAGGGCCAGACTGAAAACCAGCGTGCCATCCACCAGTGCACCATGCAGGCTGGATGATGTGTCGACAGGAAACAATTTTTCAGTGTATTCCTGTCCCTTAGGCTAACCACCCATAGCCCCATGTACTACCACACACATGTATGCAGTGTAGTAGTGTGTACTAGTAGTGTGTGGTTACTTGAAATTTTAAAGAATCATCAGTTTTGTTTTTTTGTTTTTTTTAAAGTGTTTCAGAACAGTTGATCCCAGTGATTTCAAAAATTTAAAAGAACCTGTAATACTCATGAAAGAACTTGCTTTTTTGATCGGGTATTTGCTTTTTCCCAAGAGATTGAGAATCACGATTCCATACCCAAAATTGAGTCTTTGATTTTCTAGACCCATGGTTATGAATCTTATACGGTCGTGATAACCACTGGGAACGTGTTCCATTTCTCATAACTGCCCAACGCTGGTATGTACTACCTAATACCCATAAAGTGTCTCACTTACTTACATGGATACTTAGTATGGACTTACATTACTATCTACTTTTCTGTGATACTTACTCTCTTGCATAGCTAGTTTCCTAGAAAGTGCAGAGTGAAAGTAGGATGTTTGACAAAATGGGGTTCCACCCTTGTAACTTAGTTGTGGATGAACTATAACACTATCCTGTACGCCCTCATACATCTCTCTCACACTACTTATGTAAGTGAGAAAGTATCAAAATGATGAAACCCTATCAATCATAAATAAATCAAAGCAACCAAAAAAAGGGGGTATACAAGGAACAAAACGGAAGGACCCACGTCCAAGAAGACAAAAAAACCACCTAAAAGGGTGAACCACAAAAGGAACATCAAGTTCCCAAACCCCCTCTTGTCTTGTCATGAGAAGCATATCAAATAGCAAAAGGGGAGGACCTCTAGAAAGGACACCTAGCCTAGAAGAACCCTCGACTATGACAATAGCATGTTTCAAAATAAAAATCACATGTGCACGTTATTATTCCTATCATCCTTTGCTTATAAAATGTGCACAAAATTAAAACAAGAGGGCCTCCAATGCCTTTCACTTCACTCCCAATGGCATGTTGGCACATTGATGAAAAAATTTGTCCGTCTATTGATGTAAACATCCAAAATCTTTCATAGCTAGAGGGAGAAACATGTCCATCGGGAGTTGATCGTAATAAAGACCATCCTTCACTTGAACCATAATTGTCGTCGCAACCCCACAAGAAAAAGCAACTCGTGAAACCAAATCAACTCGAATGAAATTAGCAATGATAACATTTGTCAATGTGTAGACATCATCAACTAACAACACATTGTCAACTCATTGTTGAAAAAATTGTAGGGCAAGGGGCAAACAGACATGGGTCTATTCTCACAAAACATGAAATCCCACATCTCTCGCCATGGTTGCAAAAACATCTTTCACAAAATCATGTGAGGTTGTCTTCTCCCCACCATGTGTGCAATGAAGAAGGTGGATCCCTATAGGATCCAAAAGTTGGTTACAAATGCAATGTGATACCCCAAAAACTAAAAGATGGAAAAAACCCAACCTAATGTGCAATGTGATGGAAAAATCATCTGAAGACAGGTGAAAAAAAACTTGCACATAACCTCAAATGTGTTTAATGCAAGTCAAAAGTTCATAAGGAATGACGCACCCCAAGCTCTTTGATGGACTCGGCTACAAGTCCAAAGAAAAAGATAGCAGAAGGAAAAGGAGTTGGGGCATGCTCCCTAGCTCGCAACACTCTGGGGGTAGAAAGGCGTGCTAGAACTCCTAGATGGGACTAGGAAGATTGACAAGTAAATCATTTACTCACACAAACCAAACAATAGGTTGGTTAGTGCATAGTTAGAACCCTTTGGTGCACGGACATGCCACGAACAAACATGAACTCACAAAACTCACCATGGCCCGAACTTGGGGGAAACCATCACCTTCCCCCTTATAGTATACCATATGCCTGGCCATGGGACCAGCACCCAAATGTCATCTTGTCCCAGGACTCCCAAGTGGGAGTCTTGAAATTCCCAAAGTTGGGACTTTCACGATTTTGAGGGCCCATAACTTTGTGTGAAAACCTTCGATTAAGATGAGATCTAAAGCAAAGTTGTAGTCCTCATCAAGAGATTTTCAACGATATGTTGCACACCACCTAAACACAAGGAAATCAAAGTGATTCCCAACTTTTAATGGTTGGGAGTCAAATTGCCAATTTGACTCTTGACCTTTTTTTGGGCCATAACTTGTGTTTGAAGTGTCTAAATGGGTCATGCAAACCAATTTTAGACATCTATGTTCCAAAATATTTCCAATGATATAAGGAACTTTTCAATCCAATGAATTTTGACCCCTGCAATCGCCCTCTAAAGATTTGGGAGTCCATTGGGACTTCAACTCCCAAAGTGAGAGCTCACTTGGGAGTTTGAGGTTCGTCCCCTCAACTTTCTTCCACTCACAAGAGCATGAAATGTGACTCACGAGTTCACTCTTGGCCTGCACCTTCACAAGCCCTTACTTTAGTTGTGAGCCCAAAGCTAGGTTTGCGACAGAAAAACCATTTAAAGATAGGCGAAAAAAAACTTGCACACAACCTCAAATGCGCTCAATGCAAATCAAAAATTCATAGGGAATGTAAGTGGTTATTATATCAATAAAAAAGTAACCACCTTGGTATACCCTAAAGATACCTTGGTGGCTATTAAGTCATTAAATGCATGTGAATGGGTAATATATAACTCAACAACGCGGTCAACTATGGGAGAGG